>Ga0209051_1000267_pt1 | contig 87276 bp, 98 predicted proteins | sample AraplaCvi_mMS_r2_2_FD_184286 | JGI IMG/M metagenome (GOLD analysis project Ga0209051, IMG submission 184286) | Arabidopsis root microbial communities from North Carolina, USA - plate scrape MF_Cvi_mMS_r2 (SPAdes) (version 2) | ecosystem: Host-associated > Plants > Roots > Endosphere | place...
CAACATCAAGACGTTCATGACCGCGGTCGACGCCCGAGAGGCCGATCGAGTCGTCGCCACGCTCACCACCGACGCCGTCGTCACCGACGAGGGCCACGACTACAGCGGCCACGAAGACATCGCGACTTGGGTCTCGACTGCGGCCAGCGAGTACACCTACACCACCGAGATCACGGGCGCGACCACGACCGACGCGGGCGTCGACGTCGGACAGCACCTGGAGGGCAACTTTCCCGGCGGGGTCGCGGACCTGCACTACCGCTTCACGCTGGACGGCGCGCTGATCAGCCGGGTGGTGATCGAGCCATGACCAGGGGATGGTTCATCACGGGAGGCACACCCGGCGGGTTCGGAGTGGCGTTTGCCGAGGCGGCGCTCGAGACGGGTGACCGCGTAGTGCTCACGTCCCGCCGTCCGCAGGAGTTGGGGACGTGGGCCGACCAGTACGGCGACCGCGCCCTGGTCGTGCCGTTGGACGTCACCGATGCGGCCCAGGTGCAGCGCGCGGTGCAGGCAGCCGAGGAACACCTGGGCGGTGTCGACGTGCTGGTGAACAATGCCGGCCGCGGCTGGTTCGGATCGATCGAGGCAATGGACGAGTCCTCGGTGCGGGCGATGTTCGAACTGAACTTCTTCGCGGTGCTGTCCGTGACGCGCGCGGTGCTGCCGGGAATGCGTGCCCGCGGCAACGGGTGGATCGTCAACGTGTCCTCCGTTGCCGGCCTCGTGGCCGCGCCCGGATTCGGCTACTACAGTGCGACGAAGTTCGCCGTCGAAGCCGTCACCGAGACGCTGCGCGACGAGGTCGCCGCGCAGGGTATCTCCGTGCTGGCGGTCGAGCCGGGGGCGTTCCGCACGAACGCCTACGCCGGCTTCGCCAATGAGCCGGTCGCGGAACCGATTTCGGAGTACCACGACCTGCTGGAGCAGGTCCGCGCAACGTTCGTGGAGATTGACGGGACGCAACCCGGGGATCCGCGCCGCGGCGCCCGTGCGGTGATCGCGGCGATGGCACAGGATTATCCGCCCCGACGGCTGGTGCTGGGCAACGGTGGATACGACGCCGTGGTCGACACGCTGCAGCAGAGCCTGGCCGACATCCGCACGAACGAAACGCTCTCTCGTAGCGCTGACTTCCCCGCGTAACACCCGCCACGGCGAGACGAGACCAACCCGGCCAGCCGATCTCAGCGCGCAGGCTGACCGTGGTCGCGCAGGGGCCGCCACCGGTCGCGTCGAGTGCCCGCATCCGTCTGCTACCCGCATGGCGGCGCGATGGGCAACCGCGGGCGGTGGCGCGTCAAACCATTTCGCAGCGTGAAACAGATCACCCCGGATCGTCGTGCGCTTTTGGGCTCAGCTGCCGACTAACTGTTTGCCAAACGCATTAGCAAGCTGATGCGACAGTTACCCGAAGGGACACACCATGAGCTTCATCGACAAGGCGAAGAACGCGGCCGAGGACGTCGTCGGCAAGGCCAAGGAGGTCATCGGTGACGTCACCGATGACAAGGACCTCGAAGCCGAAGGCAAGAAGGACCAGGGCGTCTCCGGCGTAAAGAAGGTCGGAGAGAACATCAAGGACACCTTCAAGTAGGTCGGCGATCCGCCCACCCCACCTCCTTCGCACGACGACTGACGGTCCCGCGGGACCGACGCGTCAGAAAGCAGGCATTTACATGAGCAAGAACCGAGGCATTGCCAGCCGACTCTTCGAAGGGCTCGGCCGATTCACGTGGGGCTTCGGCAAGCGAAAGCTTCGCGAGCGCCGCGCCCAGAAGCAGAACAAGCGCTAGTCCCCATCTCCCTTTTCCACCAAAGACATCACGAGGAGCACCACCATGACCACTCCGACCGCAGATCGCCCGTCCACCCGTCGCAGCGGAGGCTTGGCCACCAAGCTCGGCCTCATCGTCGCGCTCGTACTCGTCATCGCACTGGCCGTGTTCACCCTGCAGAACACCGTCCACACCACCATCAACTTCATTGGCTGGAAATTCGATCTGGCGCAGGGTGTCTCGCTGCTCGGCGCCGCCGTCGTCGGGGCTGTCATCGCCCTGATCGTCAGCGCGGCAGTCCGTGTGCGCCGCGCGATCCGCTGACTCCGCATGACAGCAGCTTTCGCCGAAAGGGGCGTGTACCCGGCATCGGGTACACGCCCCATTTCACCGCTGCCGGGGGCGACGGTCGGTAGGCATCACGGTTGCCTGTCGGAACCTTCCACCTCGTTGTGGCCGAGGGTCTCGACGAATCGAGGCCCCATCTTCTCTAGCTCGTGGCGGTAGCCGTCGGCCCAAGCGCCGAAGGGCTGATGGGCCAGGTACTCGTTGCGGAACCGGTCGTCCTCGGAGACCTCGGTGACGCAGAAGTCGGGGATCGTGAGATCGACCACCGGTGTGTTGCGCTCGACCTCGGCCAGTAGCAGCGGCGCATTGCGGCCTAGGAACCGGTCGACGATCCAACCGTCCTCGCCCAGCCATGCCGAGTAGCGGACCTTCACGACCACATGCTCCGCGCGGGAGACGATCTGACCGGCGACCGTCGGGTCGAGTTCGCGTTCGGCCTCGTATCGGGTGCCGCCGATGGCTGGCCCCTTGGCGGTCATGGTGCCAATCGCGTCGGCATCCACGCGGCCGAGTGCGTCGACGAGATCGGTGAGTGGCTCGTTCGCCTCTGTGGGGGCGGCGCCCTGCAATCGGACGCGAACCGCATAACCGTCTGCGGCGAACAGGTAGGCCTGCACGATCAGCGCGGGCCGTGGATCAAGTGCGGTGACGGCGGGCATCTCGCGGACGTAGAACTTCCGCTCGAACTCGAAATCACCGGAGGTGGACTCAGACACACCCCGACGTTAGCCCGCGGATGCCCACCCGGCGCGCCGTTCGCGACCGTCGACGGCGCCATTCATTCCATTGGCTCGGGCGTGAAGGTGGCGTCGACGCTGCCCACGGTCATCGTCACCTGACCTTCCATCACCATCACCTGCGCCGAGACCCGTCGATCGACGGTTTGGGCCAGCTCCTGCACCGGTGCGTGCGGTATTTGCACCACCGACAGGTTCGACAGCCCCGCCACCTTGGGGCCGACGGTGCGCCACCAGGTGCCCGCGCTGGCGGCGAACGGAAACAACAGCACCTGATCGGCCTGGCTGGCCGCCTTGCCCAAGGCGCGTTCATCGGGCTGGCCGACGTTGATCCACTCCAGGATGCGGCCCGTGTAGTCCGCGAGCCGCAGGTCCGGGACCCCCGGGGTGGACAGGCCGGCCCCGAACGCCAACTCACCGTCGACGTCGCCGAGCCGGTGTGCGCGCAGGCCAAAGGCCAACAACCGCACTACCATTCGTTCATCGGTCTCACTGGGATGACGGGCCACGGTCAGCGTGTGGTCGGCATAGTAACCGTGGTCGACGTCAGAGACGGCAAGTTCGACTTTGAACACTGTCGCGGAAAGGGCCACGTCATAGTGTCCACCCTGCTGGTGTTACCCGAGCAGTCGGGCTCGGCGACGGCGGTCGACGACGACACCCCGTTCGGCAGACGTCGAGTTGGCGCGCTCACCCCTGGTCTAGGACCGCAAGATGTCGGCGGGGGACGCGGTCGTGACGAATGCCCTTGCCGCTGAGGCGAGATCGTCGTCGGCGGTGACCAGCGCGTCGGCCTGCAGTTGGGTTAGGGCGATGTATTGCGCCTGGTGGACGTCGGGCCAATTCAGCTTGACGGCCAGCTGCCATGCGTTGTCCTCCAGTGATCGGTCACCAAGGAACCGGATTCCCAGCCCGCGGATGTCGTGGAGGATCCGTCGGCCCGTCCGTTCGTCGACGTCGCCACGGCGCACCGATTCGTACACCAGGGCCAGGACTTGGGAGCGCAGCAGCGTGGGCGCGGTGAGGCTGTGCTCGGGTGGGATGGTCGCGCCCTGGACGGCGAGGTCGACGGCCACTCGTGCATCGACGACGAAGGTGGTCATGGGCGGACCTTCGGATGGGTCGCGGACGTCCTTCCTGCCGACATACAGGCGGACCCGCACGCGGTGGCCGTCGTCGACGCCCTCGGGGCGGCGCAGGGCCACCTTCAGCGGCACCAGATACACGCCGTCCTTCGGGATGAGCGACGTGGTGACCTCGGTGCTCCCGATGCGTACCTGCGCGGGAATGACTCCCCAGCCGTAGGTCAGCTCGCCGTGGTGGGCGTGCAGGAAGTCGTTGACGTGCGTCGGGGTGGCGACGAAGAAGTACGGTGCGGGGCCACGCCACTGAAACACCTCGGCCTCGAACTCCCAGTCCACGGTTCTCAGGCTAGGGCCGTTTGGGTTCTGCCGCTCTCGAAACGGCGGCGGGTGCGACGAACTTCCCCTGGCGCGTTCCTAGGTGCACTGCACCCATTGTGATCCCGTGTCGGCTAAATAACCTTCGTGGTCTAGGTGATCAGTCGTCGGCTCGTCACGGCGCTCGCGACTCGTAGCGTTGGGGCCAAGAACCTTTGGGAAGGAATGATCGTGAAGCGAACTGCTCTTGGTGGGCTCGACGTGTCGGCGCAGGGCTTGGGTTGCATGGGAATGAGCGAGTACTACGGAGCTTCTGACTGGGACACCAGCATCGCCACCATCGGCCACGCCCTCGACGTCGGGGTCACTCTCCTCGACACAGCCGACCAGTACGGTGCGGGTCACAACGAAGTGCTGGTGGGCCGCGGAATCGTGGGTAGGCGCGACGACGTCCAGCTCGCGACGAAGTTCGGCATCGACCGCAGCAGCGGCGACGACCATCGGGTCCACCGAGGGGATCCGCCGTATGTCAAGCGGTCCTGCGAGGCCTCTCTGCTGCGTCTGGGCGTCGACCACGTCGACCTGTACTACCTGCACAGGCCGCCACAGAACGCCGAGATCGAGGACACCGTCGGTGCGATGGCCGAACTCGTGCAAGAAGGCAAGGTTCGCTACCTCGGTCTCAGCGAGGTCAGCGCCGAGTTGTTGCGCCGCGCGCACGCCGTGCATCCCATCGCCGCCGTGCAGAGTGAATATTCGCTGTGGACGCGGGATGTCGAGCAGATCACGCCGGTGATGGCCGAACTGGGCGTCGGCTTGGTGCCGTACGCTCCGCTGGGCCGAGGATTCCTAACCGGGTCGGTGCAGGCGGAAGCGTTGGATCCCAATGACTTCCGCGCCCGCAACCCGCGGTTCACCGGTGACGCCAGCCAGCAGAACCAGGTGATCGCCGACACCGTCCGCGCCATCGCCGATCGGCTCGGCGTGAAGCCGGCACAGGTGGCACTGGCCTGGGTGTACGCCCAGGCGGAGCGGCTGGGCGTTGCAGTGGTGCCCATTCCGGGAACACGCCATGCGAATCGGCTCGATGAGAACGTCGCCTCGGTGGACGTCGTGCTGGACGAGGATGCGCACTCGCAACTGCAACCACTGAGTGACCTGGTTCAGGGTGGCCGCTATGCCGACCACGGCGTGCGCTGAGAGCGAGGGGGACCGACATGAGTCGTCGACTCGAAGGGAAGACCGCCGTCGTCACCGGGGCGTCGAAGGGATTGGGAGCCGCGATCGCACGACGCTTCGCGGACGAGGGCGCCTCCGTCGTCGTGAACTACTCGCACAGCAAGGACGCCGCCGACGCGCTCGTCGGCGACATCACGAGCTCGGGCGGTGCGGCCGTATCCGTCCACGCCAACATGAGTGATGACCAGCAGGTCCACCAGTTGTTCGCCGCGGCCCATGACACGTACGGAAGCCTGGACGTTCTGGTCAACAATGCCGGAATCTACGACTTTCAACCGCTGGAAAACCTCACCCTGGAGTTGTTTCGCCAGCACTTCGAGCTCAACGTCTACGGCTACCTCTCGGCCATCAAGGAAGCCGTCCAGTACATGTCACCCGGGGCGAGCATCGTCAACATGGGCTCGACGGTCACCATCTTCGGTCCGGCCGGCGCGTCCGTCTACACCGCAACCAAGGGAGCGATCGACGCCCTGACCCGCTCGTTGTCGAATGAGTTGGCGCCAAGGGGTATTCGGGTCAACGCACTCAAACCAGGAGTGGTCGACACCGAGGGCGTGCAATCTGGCGGATTCCTGACCAGTGGCTTCGGCAAGGCGCTCGTCGAGGAGACCCCGCTGGGTCGCTTGGGCCGCTCCGACGACGTCGCACCGGCCGCCGTCTACCTGGCATCCGACGAGAGTTCGTGGATGACCGGGGAGTACATCACCATGTCCGGCGGGCAACGCTGAGCGCCGCCACCGAGGATTCCTACCGGAAGGACACCCACATGACGCGTACCGGGCCGGTGCCGCCAACCCCGAGCGACGTCGTACGACATTATTTCGACACCTTCTTCAGTCACGACGTCGACGCGACGTTGGAGTGTCTCACCGAGGACGTGCGCTGGCACGTTCAAGGTGCGTCCGAGGTCCCGACGATCGGGACACGCCACGGCCGCGAGGAGGTGCGTGAATGGATCGAGCTGTTTCCGAGGCACTTTCATCCGTTGGGGTTCGACATCCACCAGGTGTTCGAACGCGGAGACCACGTTGTCGTAACGGGCCGATTCCGGCACCGAATCCTCGACACCGGGCTGGAGTTCGGCAGCGTCTTCGCGGCCATCTGCACGGTTCGTGACGGCAGGCTGGCCGAGTACGACTTCCTCGAGGATTCCTACGGGCTGTGGAAGGCGTTCCAGGAACCGGACGCCAGCACCGGAAACCGGGAGACGTCGACGAGGTCGTGAGCAAGCGCGATCACCGACGTAGACGAGATCCAGGTCGAGCAGGTGAAGCCCCTGCGTGACGCGTAGGTGCGCGGCGACTACGACTCAGTCGTGCGCACACTCAACGCCGCAGATCCGCACGACGGCTCCTGACTGCGGCGGGGCCCCTGAGCGCCGGTGCATACCGCCCGCCCACTGACCGGCCATACTGCCGCGGTCACCGGCGATCGAAGTTCCTGGCAGGGATCAGCCATGCCGTCGCCGTCACCCGAAGCGTGGTGGTGTTGGCAGCTGCGCCCTGTCAGGCGGTGTCCACCGGACCAGCGTCATCGTCGGCGCCGGGAGCCTCGACCACGGTCTTCATCGGGCTGATGTCGGTGAACGACGCGATGTCGTCTGCCACTGCCGCCGACTGCGGAGCCGCCAGTGCTCGATCAAGGCCAGAACGGTCGGCGAAGTAGCACAGGGTCATCGCCACGACGTCCGGGTAGTCGCCGACGTCGACGGCGTGGAGCACATCGGCACGCTGTAGGCCGAACGGCTCCCAGGTGCGTTGAACGAGCGGGATATGGTGTGTGTCATACGTTTTGCGGTCAAAGCGACTCGTGCCATCGCCCACGTAGGTGACCACCAGAATGGACATTGGAGTTCCTCCGCTTCTCGATCGATCGTGATTTCAGGACGCATCATCGTCTTGGTGACGCGCCAAGCAGAACAGCCCACCAGTCGAAGTGTCGCCGGTCTGCTCAGTGGGCTGAGACCCTCACCCAGTCGCGGCCCACGAGCACAGCACCGACAGGGCCTCGGCGCTCGGGGAGCTTGGTTCGGCGTGGTAGACGACCAATTCCTGGCCAGGACTGGATCGCACGTCGAACGTCTGCATCGTCAACGACATCACCCCCACCACGGGATGGCGGAACGTCTTGCTCTGCAATGCCTTACGCCGTGCATCGTTGCGGCCCCACATTTCGGCGAATGCCGGGCTGGCCTCCAGCAATTCGTCCCGCACGGTACGAAGGCGGACGTCGTTGGGTGCCAACCCGAAGCCGTGTCGGAAGCTGGCCACTGCGTCCTCGGCGACGAGGGACCAGTTGCAGTAGAAGTTCTGGGCGTCGGGCTCGGTAAAGATCACGTGCATCAGGTTCTTGGAATGCGTCCACTTCAAGAACATCGCATCGGCAATCTGATTACTCGCGAGGACGTCGAAGGCTCTGTTGTAGACGAACGCCGGATTGAACGGCCACATGTCGAGCAAGTCGAGCAGCGCAGGGTCGACGCGCGTGCTGACGCTGCCTCGCTGCTGAGGGCTCAGCCCGGCTAGCCGGAACAGGTGTTCCCGGGCGTCGTCGGGCAGTTGCAGAACGGCGGCCAACGCATCGATGACCTGTGGCGAGGGGCGACGCTCACGCCCCTGTTCGAGCCGCGTGTAGTAGTCGACGCTCATTCCGGCGAGCAGCGCCACCTCTTCTCGTCGGAGCCCGCTGACGCGACGCAGCCCGTCGTCCGGTAACCCCACGTCGGCGGGGGTCACTTCGCCCCGGCGAGCTCGCAGATACCCGCCTAGGCCGTCGCTTGCCATGACGTGCACTTTATCGACCCGCTGCATCGAGTGCCTGGCAATGGCGCACCCATGCAGGCTCGCGCTCGTCTCGCCTTCCGGGTGCGAACCGCCGCAGTCGGAGACCAGGCGATCTCAGGCCTTGGCTTCGATTGCGCTGACGGAGATTTCGAAGAGACCCTGCTGCTTGTCGAGAATGTAGATCGCCACCTGGTCGATGCCCGACGGGTCGAGAGTTCGGGGCGCGTTGGGGTCCGGTTGGAGGCGCATGCCCACCGGTTGGAAGCCGTCGACGGGCAGTTCGTAAGTGCGGTCGACGGTGGCCTCGGTCTGAAAGCGCTGTACGTACGACCAGGGTTGGCCAGAGATTCCCACCTTCAACAAGTAGGTCTTGCCGTCGCCGCGAGCGCGTATGCCGAGTGACGTCGCGCCCGACGCCTTGCGCCCGATGTCGGGGTCCTGCGGACTGCGGGCCGAGGCGAACCCACCACCGTTGTCCAGCGAGATGGTCCCGGCGAAGACGAGCCCGCCGTCGCCGGAGGTGATCCGCGAGGTGGATGCGCCGCCCATGACGGGATCGTCGACCGTCGTCCAGGCGGCTACCGCGCCGGCGTCAGCGAGGTCGACGAGAACGACGTCGGGTTCGTCGGCGTTGGCGGGCTGCGCGGCGGATCCGCAGGCGACCACCAGAACGGCGGCACAGGCGAACACCATGCCGGACAGTCCCCGCCGCATCCGATCGCCTGTGGCCGCAAGATGTTCCATGGCTCCAATGTAGGCGTCGACTCCAACGGTGCGGGCGTACGTCTGCCAGTCGGCGACGAGATCCGCTGTCAGGGAGATGATCTCGGTCGGATGCCGAATGGATCCGGCGAGAGTCATTCCACGCGGCGCCTCAGATCAGCTCGTCGCGTCGAACGCCGACCTCTCGGTGGAGCGCTTCGCGCACGACCTGGATTTCCGGCCGCTTGAGCGCGTCGCGACGAGCCGCCAGAATGACCGATACTCGAGTAGACGGAAAGTCGGCAGCAACCGGCCGCAATTCTGGCGCGGTGTACGCAACGAATTTGCTCAGGAGTCCGATACCCATACCTCGGCGCGTGGCCTCCAGCTGGGCGAAGATGTTGGTCGAACTGAACCCCAATGACGCATTGGGGACCATGCTCGACAAATCGATTTCGTGCACCTTTTCCAATTCCTCTACGAACCAGACGATGGGGTGCTTGGCCAGCTCGCTCATCGAGTTCGGAGTGCCATGCTCCGTCAAATAGTCCTCAGTCGCGTAGAACGCATTGTCGTACTCACACAGCAGTTCGGTATGAAGCCGCGTCGTGGGCGGCGGGGGTCCGGGGGTTACTGCGATGTCGAACGTCGTGTCGCGCAGGGTCAGTTCGCGCGCGCCCGTCGCCAACTCGATCCGCAGCCGGGGGTGTTGCCGGCGTACGCGCGCCATCGCGGGGGTCACGAAGAACGTCCCAAAGCCGTCGGCGGCGGTGATGCGAACCGTGGCCGTCAGCCCCGGTGGCTCGGGCGGGCCGGCGGCCTGAGCGGCGAGCTCGACGGCGCGCTCGATCAGCCTCGCGTGCTCGATGACCGCGCGGCCCGGCTCGGTGAGCACCCACCCCTCGTCGACTCGGGCCAGCAACCGGGCACCCAAGGTTTGTTCGAGCGCCTGTAGGCGGCGCGACACCGTCGAGTGGTCGACACCCAACTTCTTGGCGGCAGAGGTCAGCCGACCGGTGTCGACGACCGCCGCCAGATAGCGCAAGTCGTCGGCTCGTACGGACCGCGGGTCACTCAACGCCGCCCCCGTGACTCGACGCCTCGTGCACATTTGCGGACCTGGTGTGCGCACCTGGGCCTTGAGAATCCGTCAGTGGTCGACCTAACTTCACATCCGAGCCCTTTCCGACCTCGCCCAATGCCGTGTCCACGGTCACCCGGGGGTTCATACCCACCTTCTGCCCCCGCGCTTCGCATCGTCTGCCGTCGGGCAGACGTTCGTGACCGTGACACGGGGGCGACGCGCTGCCAACCGTTGAAGGGACGCTCATGCCGCTTGCTCGTATCGACCTTCTCGAAGGGAAGTCCGCACACTACCGACGAACCATCGCCGACGTGGTCTACGAGCAGATGATTGCCTGTCTCGGCGTGCCGGAGGACCGCTTCCAGGTGATATCCGAACACAAACCGGACAACTTCCTGTTCGATCCGGACTATCTGGGCTACTACCGGTCCGAGAACTGCATATTCGTCCAGCTGATCTTCCTCGACGTCGCCAGCGCGGAGCAGAAGGCCGCGTTCTACGAGGCCGTCGTCGGCGACTTGCAGGCCAAACTGCACGTCCGTCCCGAGGACGTGTTCTTCAACTTGATGACGGTCGACTCGGCCGACTTCTCCATGGGCATGGGGCGCGCCACCTATGTCAACGGTGTGCCGACCGATCGTCTCGACCCCGACTCGGTTCCTAGCTGACGACCCACATCTCGCTACCCGGGCGGCGGAAGCCCGCCGCCCCTCCCGAAAGGACACGACCGTGACGACCCCGGCACGACTCGAGAAGGTGCTCATCACCGGAGCCGGTACCGGCTTTGGATACGAAGTCGCGATGCGACTTGCCGAGAAGGGTTTCGACGTGGTCGCCGCCGTCGAGATCTACGGCCAGGTGCAGACCCTCAAGCGGCAGGCCGTCGAGCGTGGCGTGACCCTGCGGGTCGAGAAGCTCGACGTCACCAACGACGGCGATCGCCGCAAGGCTCTCGACTGGGGTGTGGAGATCCTGGTCAACAACGCCGGCGTGGGCGAAGGCGGCTCGACGGTCGACATCCCCGCCGCCAACATCCGCCACCAGTTCGAGGTCAACGTGACCGGACCGCTGTTGCTGACTCAAGGCATTGCCAAGCAGATGGCCGCGCGTGGATCCGGACGCATCATCTGGGTGTCCTCACGCGAGGGTCTCAACGTAAACCCATTCACCGGCATCTACTCCGCCTCCAAACACGCCGTCGAAGCCATTGCCGAAAGCATGAAGGACGAATTGCAGGAGTTCGGCGTGGAGGTCGCAACGATGAATCCGGGGCCGTTCCTTACCGGTTTCAACGACCGCATCTTCCAAACGTGGGAAAGCTGGGAGGACGATCCGGAACAGCGGTTGTTCGACTATTCCAAACTGGCCTTTCCCCGGGCGCAATTCAACCCCGAGCCCGTGTACGCGACCCTGACCGCCCTCGCCGCGGGGGAGATCGACAGTTACCGCAACTTGGAGCCGAAGTCGATGCTCGAGGAGACCAAGAGCCTCATCGAGGCCCCATGGAGCAAGAAGACCACCGACGGTCTCGGCACCCGCAACGACGGCATCCAGAAATCGTTCGACATGACACCCGAGCAGCTGCGCGACGACCAAGACCCGATCCCCGCACCCTGAGCAGCCAGACGCCAGTGACGACGGCCGGCATCGGATGCCGGCCGTGCTGTGGGGACCAAACCCGAAGGGACTCAATGAGCTCCGAGATCGTCTATTCCGATGCCACCCGCTTGGCGGAGCTGATCCGAACCAGGGAGGTGTCGCCGGTCGAGGTCGTGCAGGCGCACCTCGACCGGATCGAGGCCGTAAACCCGAAGCTCAACGCGATCGTCACCATCGCCGACGACGCGATCGCGACAGCGCGGACCGCGGAGGCGGCTGTCCTCTCGGGCGAGGAACTCGGCCCTCTGCACGGGGTGCCCTTCACGGTGAAGGACTCCATCGACACCTCCGGGCTACTGACCCAACGCGGGTCGCCAATCTTCAAGGGCCGCAACCCCGAACGCGATGCCACCAGCGTCGCACGCATGAAGGCAGCCGGGGCCATCGTGCTGGCGAAGACGAACCTGCCGGAGTTCTCCTACATGGTCGAGAGCGACAACCTGCTCACCGGACGGACCAGCAACCCCTGGAATCTCGAGCGCACGTCGGGAGGGTCGAGCGGCGGGGAGTCGGCAGCGATCGCGGCGGGTCTGTCGCCGCTCGGACTGGGGACCGACCTGGCCATCTCGGTGCGGGGACCGGCAGCGCAGACCGGCATCACCTCGATGAAGCCAACCCACGGCCGGATTCCCATGACGGGGGTGTGGCCACGGGTGCCACGGCGCAACTGGCACGTCGGGCCGATGGCTCGCAGCGTGCGCGACGTCGCGCTGGCGTACTCGCTCATGGTGGGTCCCGACGGGGCGGACGGTTTCGCCTCGAGCACAGTCGACTTCGACGCGGGCGTCGGGTCTTCCCCCGACCGCACGCTGCGGGTGGGGTGGCTCGTCGAGCCGGGCTTCGGCCCGATCGATCCCGAGGAGGCCGTGATCGTGCAGGCGGCAGCCGACGCGCTCACCGGCGCAGGTTGCACCGTGGAACCGGTCCGCATTCCCGCGCTCGAGCGCGACTTCGCTCTCGACGTCTACAACAAGCTTCACGTGATGGAGATGAAGCCGGCATTCGAACAGGCAGTGGCCGGTCGTCCGGACAGCGAGATCTACAAGCCGGCCAGGACCATGCTCGGGCTTCCCGATACCTCCATGACGGACTTCATCGCAGCCGAGCAAGCCGCCGAGCGGCTGAGGGACGGTTTCGCTGACTACTTCCAACGGTACGACGCCCTGATCACCCCCGTTCAGCCTCTCCCCGCGCAACGGCATGGCGTCGAGGAGTTCGTCATCAACGGCCAGACAGTGGACGCCACGTATCTCCAGGGTTCGACGGTGCCTCTGAACATCACGGGGCTACCGGGGTTGACGATCAGGTTCGGCACCAGTGCCGACGGAATGCCGATCAACGTGCAATTGGTCGCCAGCTGGCAGGCCGAATCGACCATCCTGCACCTGGCCGCCCTGCTCGAAGCAGTCAGCCCAGTGCGCGATCTTCACCCAGACCTCGGCTGACGGGAGCTAGCGATCATGAGGACGTTCATCATCGGCATCACCGGCGGTGTCGGACGGCAGGCCGCGCGCGAGCTGCGGGCGCGTGGAGACGACGTCTCGGGCCTCATCCGCCGGCCCGAACAGAACGCGGAGTTGGCCGAGTTCGGCGCCGAGGGTAGGGTCGGCGATCTCACCGAGATCACGCCGAAGGCGTTGGCGGAGTTGATGGGTCCGGTGGACTGCGTTCTCTTCAGCGCAGGATCCGGCGGTGGTGACAGGCAGGCGACCACCGCCATCGACGGCGACGGGGTGGTCACGGCCATCGAAGCCGCCAAAATCGTTGGGGCACGGCGTTTCGTCCTGGTGTCGGTCTTTCCCGAGGCATGGCGGGATCGCGACGAGGGTGAGGGCTTCGAACACTACATCCGGGTGAAGAAGGACGCCGACGTCGCGCTGACGAGGAGCGACGTGGACTGGGTGATCCTGCGTCCGGCCGCCCTCCTCGACGAGCCCGGGCGAGGATCCATCCTGCTGGGGCCCGCGGAGATTCACGACGAGGTGTCCCGCGCCGACGTGGCGGCCACCCTCGCCGAGATCATCCACCAACCGGGGATCAGCCGACAGATCCTGGAGTTGACCGCAGGCGACGTCCCCATTGCCGATGCCGTCGCCGCCAACGTCCGCGCATAGTCGTCCGACTCGGGTCGTGAACGCGCCCGCGGTCGGCGACGTTTCTCAAGACAGCCAGCGCGGCGACCTGCGGTCGTACGCTGAGGGCGATGTTCGACGAGCCGGCGATACGCTTCCTGCCCCTTGGCGGCCGTCGCCTGGCGTACGAGGTGCGCGGCGAGGGCCCACCACTCGTCGCGCCGGCGTGGTGGGTCAGCCACCTCGAACTGGACTGGCAGAGCGCGCACGTTCGCCGATTCTGGGAGGGGGTGGCGCGCGAGCACACGCTGATCCGCTATGACCGTCTCGGAGTGGGGATGTCGGATCACACCCTCGGCGCAGCGGATCTGACCCTCGACGGTGAGGTTGCGGTGTTGGGTGCGCTGCTCGACGAACTCGGGCTCGAACGCGTGTCGCTCATCGGCGGCTCGTCGGGCGGTTGCACCGCGGTCGGCTTCGCCGCGTCATTCCCGGAGCGGGTCGACCGGCTGGTGCTCTACGGGTCCTACCCCGACGGCGCCGCGCTGACTGCTCCAGGGGTGGCGGAGGCGATCATGGCGGCGGTACGAGCCCATTGGGGCTTGGGCTCCCGACTGCTCAGCGACGTCTTCCTCGGAAACGCCGACGCCGCAGAGCACGACCGCTTCGCGCGGTTGCAGCGCGAATCCACCACCGCGGACACCGCCGCCGCCCTCCTGGGGATGGTCTACCGCCTCGACGTCCGGGACCACCTGGCTCGCGTTCGCCAGCCCACCACCGTCATCCATCGTCGCGACGACCGCGCGGTGCCGTGCCGTTTCGGGCGCGAGGTAGCGGCCGCGATCCCCGGTGCCAAATTCGTTCCGCTGCAGGGAAGCTCGCACTTTCCGTGGCACGGTGACGTCGATCCGGTGATCCGCGCGTGCCGCCAGGCGCTGGCGGTCTGGCAGCCGAGCTCAGCCGACGGGACGACGGCCGACGCGGTACCGCTCTCAGGCCGGGAGCGCGAGATCCTCGCTTGCGTTGCACAGGGTCTGGGTGACCGTGAGATCGCCGAACAGTTGGGCTTGAGCCCGCACACCGTGCACCGCCACGTCGCCAACATCCGAGGCAAACTTGGCAGCCCGTCGCGGACGGCCGCGGTTGCCGAGGCTGCACGCCGTGGACTGTTGGAGTAGCCGTAATCGGCCAGTGCCGGAACGTGGCCCCCATGGGGGATGCGCGCCCCGACGGGACCGTCCTAGATTCGTGGCATGCCCGGCATCGAATGCACCGAACCACCTGTCTCGAGGGCGGCAGCCCGCTGGCTGCGAGTGATGGCGGTCCTCTATGACCCCTTCCTGTGGTTCGGCGAGATGTCCGGCATGCGGCGGCGGCGGAGGGCGCTGCTGGCCGACGCACACGGGAGGGTGCTCGAAATCGGCGCCGGCACAGGGCTGAACGCCGCCCACTATCCCGCTGGCGTGGACGACCTCGTGCTCGCCGAGCCCGAACCCGGGATGCGTCGCAAGCTCGCGCGACGCATCGCCGGGTTGGCCCGCTCCGCGCAGATCGTCGACGCGGGCGCCGAGAGGTTGCCGGTGGCCGATTCGTCCGTCGACGTCGTCGTGTCGACGCTGGTGCTCTGTACGGTCGCCGACCCCGAACGAGCGCTGCGAGAGATCGCTCGCGTCCTGCGCCCCGGCGGTGAGCTGCTCTTCATCGAGCACGTCCGGGCGGATTCGCGCCTCCACGCTGCGTGCCAGGACAAGCTCCTCCGTCCGTGGCGTGGTTTCGCCGGCGGGTGCGTGTGCAATCGCCCCACCCCGGACCTGATGCGGGCCTGCGGGTTCACGGTGGACGCCGACGACGCCGTGTGGCGCGGGATGCCGGCAATCGTCCACCCGTTGAAGGTCGGCCGGGCGACGCCTGCTCCAGCCGGACCGTCGGTGACGCCCCGCCAACGCCGATGACGGCGGCCCGCGCCCGGCATCCCGTACCGCGGGGCCGTGCCGCTGATCTCCCCGCAACCTCCAGACGACCTCCATGCAGCGGAGCTCGCGAATCCCCACGCTGTTCCCATGACGAGAATTGCGAGCAAGGGCCCGATCCTCACCCTGGTCGCGGCCGCCGCGCTGGGCATCGGTGTGTTCACCGCCAACGTGACCGACGACGGACCCTCGGCTGCACCGCAACGGCCGGCGGCCGGGGTTGGCTCCTCGACGGTCGAGCCGTCCCCGCCACTCACGCCTAGCGCGCCGATCGCACCGGCTCCCGCCCCGTTCCCGGCGAGGGCCGCCTTTCACGCCGACATCCCCACCCGCACCGGCACTCTCACCGTGGACATCAAGGTCAACGCCGCCACCGCCACCGCCTACGCGTGCGACAGCCTGGGCGTCGAGAAATGGCTCTCCGGAACCGCGGTAGACGGCGTGGTGTCGATGAAGAGCAGCGACGGTACCAGCCGCCTCGACGGTCGACACCAAGGGAACGGCACCGTCGTGGGGGACCTCTCCATCAGCACCGCGCACTGGGCCTACACGGCGATCCAGGTCGAGGACGGCAGCAATGCCTGATCCCGCCGTCTCCCACACGGACCCGACCGTTGCCGCGCCTGCGCTCGACGACCCCACCGTTGCCGCGCCGGTCGCCGCACCAGCGCCCTCGAATTCGACGGGCGGGATGGCGGTATTGGCCACCGTGCTCATCGGCGCACTGGTGGCAGTCGCACTCGGGGCGTTCGGCTCGCTGCACGACCCGAGGTTCTTTGCGGTGAGCATCGCCGGATTCTCCAGCGGAACCGCGGCCAAGGCGTGGCTGTCGACGCTCGTGATCGCCCTGGCGCTGTTTCAGCTGGGGTCCGCTTTCGTGATGTACCGGTTGGTCCCGAGCGTTCGGACGCTGTCATGGATCAGTGCCGCGCATGTGTGGTCGGGGCGAGTTGCGGTACTGCTCAGCGTCCCGGTCGCGGTCCATTGCCTCTACGCCCTCGGTTTCCAACATTCCGACGCCCGGGTGCTGTTCCATTCACTGTTTGGCTGCCTCTTCTACGGCGTGTTCGTGACCAAGATGCTGCTGCTGACTCGAAAGGGATTGCCGGGCTGGGTCATTCCGATCGCGGGCGGGTTGTTGTTCTTTGGGCTGGTGTACGTCTGGTTGACCTCGGCGTTGTGGTTCTTCCTGGCCAATGGCCTGACGTTCTAAGGAGACGTGGACATGCAAGAAGAGGATTTCGTCATCTCGCGGAAGGCCGCCATCATCGGCGGCGGCGCCGTCCTGACCGCCGCCGTCCTCGGCGGCTGCACGACCTATGGCAAGGCGCCGTCGCCGGAACCTGCAGACGGGACGCCGCAAGCGGGTACGACGGCGGCACCGGGCGCCGCCCCCCTGGCCGCGACGTCCGACGTACCCGTCGGATCGGGGTTGATCGTCGACGGCGTCGTGCTCACTCAACCTTCGGCGGGGGTCTTCAAGGGGTTCTCGGCGATCTGCACCCACGCAGGATGCAGTGTGTCCAAGATCGCCGACGGCACCATCGACTGCCCGTGCCATGGCAGCAAGTTCAACCTCGACGGTACCGTGGCGATGGGGCCAGCGTCCAAGCCCCTGGAGCCGAAAGACATTGCCGTTCAGGGCTCTTCGATCGTGCTGGCCTGATCGATCTTGGCCGGTGGCGCCGATCCGACAACCGAGACGAGCGACGCCGGGCGGTGGTGATCACATTCCCGGTCACGGTCTTGTTAGCCTCACGTCATGCCACGTGAACTCAGTGAGGAACAAATCGAGGCGTTCGTCGACGGCCGCCCAGGCTGGGCGATTCTCAGCACCGTGGACGACGACGGATTCCCGCACTCGGTACCCCTGGGATATTTCCGCCTGGACCGCGACATCGTCATGGGCGTGCGGGATCGGACGCACAAGGTTGCCAACGTCGAACGCAATCCGAATGTGAGTGTCTTGCTCGAAGACGGATCGAGCATGGCCGACATCCGGGGAGTGATGTTTCAAGGTCACGCCCGCATCGTTCGCGAACCGAGCGAGGCACTTCAGCTCGCGAGGGAGGGGGCTCGGGCACGGGGCGTGCCAGAGTCCGATTGGCCCACCGCACCCAGACCGGGCTCCGCCTACATCCGCATGACGCCCGTGCGAACGGTGTCCTGGGACTACGGCACCCCGGCGTCCGACCAGGGTTAGCGTCGACTCGAAAGTTGGCGATTCACACTAACGCTCGGTCTGGTCCGTGGCGCCGGGCACGGCGACGACGCCGTTCTGGTAAGCCCACACGACGGCTTGCAACCGGGAGCGGACGCCGAGTTTAGGGAGCATTCGCGCAAGGTGGGACTTCACGGTGGACACTTCCAGCACCAGCTCACGGGCGACGTCTTCGTTCGACATGCCCTGCGCCAGCAGCAGGAGGACTTCGCGCTCACGGTCGGTGAGGAGTTCGGAGGCGCGGTGCGCGGTTACCGGATGAAGTCGACGGCGGTGCACGAACTCCTTGAGGATGCGGCCGGTAAGGGCGTGGTCCAGAGTGCTGTGGCCACCGGCGACCTGGCGAACCGCCAGCACGATGTCCTCGGGTTCGGCGTCCTTGAGCAGGAATCCGGTGGCACCCGCTTCCAGGGCGCCGAAGACGTAGTCGTCTATGTCGAAGGTGGTCAGGATCAGCACGGGGACAGCGGGATCCGCCCCCGGACCGCACAGCTCCCGCGTCACGTCGATGCCATTCAGACCGGGCATGCGGACGTCCAGACACGCGATGTCCGGCCGTAGGTCGCGAGCCAACTCGAGGGCCTCGACGCCGTCGGCGGCGACGGCGACGACGTCGATGTCGGGCTCGGCCCCGAGCAGGACGGCCAACCCGTTGCGCACCAGGGGCTGGTCGTCGGCGATGAGCACTCGGATCATGTTCAGGCCTCCGTCTCCGTCGACTGGTCAGCGGGTTCGATCGAACTGTCGCGGGGAATCGTCAGCACCACTGCCCAGCCGCCGTCGGCGGTGGCGCCGTAGCGCAGCGTGGCGGCCACCAAACCGGCGCGCTCCCGCATCCCCAGGAGGCCGAATCCGCCCCGACCGGCGTCGGGGGGCTCCCCGGTAGTCGGGGGCCGGTCGTTGGTCACGGTCACGGTGACGGTGCCCGGGTGCCGGTCGTCGATCTCCACGAGGCACGGCGCCCCGGGTGCGTGGACGGCTGCGTTGGTCAGCGACTCCTGCACCATCCGGTAGGCGACCAACTGAGCCAGCGGTCCAACGCCGGCGCCGAGTCGCCCGCCCGTGTCGCCCACCCGCGTGCGTGCCTGGATCGGCAGTCCCGCCGCCCGCCGATCGTCGACGAGCTGCACCGTGGAGGCGAGGGTCTGCGCCGAGCGTTCGTCGTCGACGTCCTCGCGGAGCAGGCCGACGAGCCGGCGGAGGTCGTCGAGCACGGCCTTGCTCTGTGAGCGCACCGCGCGAACGCTGCGGCGCGCCGCCTCTGGGTCGGTGTCGATCTGGTGGTCGACCGCGGCGGCCATCACCGCGATACCCGAGAGATGGTGTGCGGCGATGTCGTGGAGTTCACGTGCCATCGCGGTGCGCTCCTGCGCGACCGCAGCCGCGACCAGCGCGTCCCGCTCGCGGGCGAGCGCACGCAACTCACCGGCGGCTGCCTCCCGAGCCGCACGCCGGGCCGCGAACATCGACGCCAGCAACAGCGGCGCGATGACGACGGCGATGGTCTGAGGAACCGCCAAGCTCACGGCCGCCAGGGCCCCGTCGTGACCGACGACCATTCTGCTGGTGACCTCGCCCGCCGCAACCAACAGGACGGCGGCGGCGTAGATCGGGCGCGAATCCCGCAGCGGTAGCATCGAACCCGCGTAGACGACGGCGACGGCGACGGCCGGTCTGGTCAGGCTGAGGGCCGCCTCGCCCAACACGCCCGAAGCCAGCAGCGGCAGGCAACACACCAACAGAAGCACCGTGCGCGGCGCGGCCCGGGCCCACCAGAGCGCGACAGCCTGCAACGAGATCGTCAGCACCGTCAGCCACCAGTCGACGGCGCCGACGTGTCCGATGCCGATGGTGGTCTCGCCGCTCGTGGAGTCGAGCAGCGGCGCCAGGAGCAGGAGTGCGCAGGCGAACGCCCACGCTCCGGCACCGATCGCCAGGTCGGCGCGACGCGGCGCGCGGCCAGGGGTCACGCTCACGAGCCTATTGTGCGCCGGCATGCGACCGCGCCGGTGGACCGGCGAGCCCTCCTCGGTAACCGAGCCTTCCGCGAGTGCCCGCCAGTACGACGGTGCCGGCGGCGACCGCCACGACCGTCATGGCCAACATCGCGCGGTCGGCGTCCAGCGACGGAAACATGTCGGCCCACAGGATGGACGCGAAGTCGTTGACGCTGACGTGCATCAACATCGCGATCGGCAAGCTCTCGCCGGTGCGGTTGAACACCCACGACATGACGACGCTGAAGGCGGTGCAGAACACCAGGAACACCACCGGCTGCGTCCAGTGCGCATCGGGCCAGCCGCCCCAGTCCGTGAGGAACAACGGCAGATGCCAGATGCCCCACAGCGGTCCGAGAACGAACACCGCGCGCAGGGGGCCCAGTTGCCACTGCAACCGCGGCAGCGCGAAGTCGCGCCACCCTGGCTCCTCCCCGAGCCCGGTCGTCACCATCTGGAGTGCCAAGCCCGGAAGGTATGCGGCGACGGCGAACGACGTGGGGGAGTGCACCTCACCGCCGGAGAACAACGCTCCCGCGGCGAGCATCACCGTCGGAACGCCGAGCAAGGCGAGTGCGTACCAGCGCCATGAGACACGCCAACGTGCCAGCCGGCTCGTCCACCGTCGAAGGCCCGGGCGACCGTCGGCAACCGCAGTCACCACGAACGCCGAGGCGATCGGACCGAGGTACAGCCCGGGGAGCACACCGGCGATCTGGCCGGTGCCCAGGATGTCGGGGAACCGGTAATGCCACACGCCGACACCGTTCAGCGACAGAATGTATGGGGTCCACGCCATCCAGCTCAACCCGCTCGCCATGACGAAGAAGACCACGAGAGGATGACCCCGGATGATCAAAAGCACCCGTGCAACAGTCGATGTCGCGTCTTCGGTCTCGACGGTGGCCATGACGTCCTCTCGGTGCCACGCTCCCACCATGGGAGCTACGACGACGCTATGAGCCGGCGGCGGCACCGCGCGAGAGCCAGAGGTTGGAACCGCCAGGGTGCCATCCAAAGTTGCAAGGCGCCCTGATTCAGGCCGGGGGCCATGTCGATCCCGTGCGAGACGGGACGTCACGGTCGACTAGGCCGGACAGCTTCGATAGAAGTACCCACGGCTTCCCGGCGCCACCAGGAACTTGTCGCGCATGATCATGACAGGGGGGCGATCGCCGCTCTTGCACGCGGCGGCGAAGGCGCCCTGCCCCAATTCATTGGTGTACTCGACGTCGAGGACCACGGGATACTGGCGCGTGTAGCCGTCACATTCCTCGTTGTAGAAGCACGACTCTGTGATGGCGAAATCATAACCGGCGCCGCGTAGTTGAGCGGTTAGCTCGACGGTGTTCTTCTGCGCGATGGCCAAACCCGCTGCGTGCGCGACTCTTGCGTATTCGGTGGCCAAAGCGATGTTCCCCTCGGCGGTCAGGAAGTCGCCGGCACGTGTGAACGAATCCAAGTTGTCGATCTCGACGGCCGAGTACCCGGCCGTCTTGCACCCGACGATCCACGGTTGCACCGTCGCAGCGAGCGCGGCGCGCTTGGCCGGAGTCGACGTGTCGAAGAGGTACTCGTCGGGCCATCCCGGGTCGACGAACGGCTTGCCGCCGACTTGGACGATCAGTTCGGGGTGTTGCTTGACGAAGGCCTTGGACTCGTCGGGTTGCGTCTGAAACCCGTTGACGTAGCAGATGTCGTAACCGAGGCCCGATGGCGCGTCGGTGCGGTCGCGCTCCACGACGGTGACCCCCGGCGGAGGAACGTAGGCGCCCCCCAGCTGGTAGTCGAAACCGGCGTTGCGGTTGGGCAGGGCGATCGTCGAGTCGACCAGGGCTATCGACGACTGCCTGGGTGCATCCGAGTACATCGACGCGCCGTCGACGAGACAGGTCGCCAACAGGGCAACGGCAGACAATGTGATGGACGACCGCGCCACGTCCAGAAGCGCGCGGAATGAGACACTCATGGGGAGACTCACCTTCCGTTGGACGCCCCGCCTCGAGCTGTTCTCTGGCGACCGGTGCGGCATACTGACCTACTGGACCTTCCAACGACGTCGGAAGTCTAACACCGCCGCGCCACGGCAACGGGCGAACGATTCACTGCGAGGAATGCAGTCATTTCCAGTGATTCACAACAGTATTGGGCTGACTGAAGCACCGTTCGACCGCCTGGAACGGTGGCAGGCTCGAGACGGGGCGCGAATGACGTCGCCGACTCAGCCTGTCGGCCACAGCGTCGTCTGGCCGGCCTCGACGGGCCGCGAGCCGGACATGGCAAAGAACATCACACAGGGCTCAGTCGTGTCGTTGACCCAATTGTGAATGGTGCCACGCTGGATCATCACGTCGCCCTCGTGCAGGGTGACGGTTTCTTCGTCGAGCTCGCAGTCGATCGAACCCGACAGCACGGCCACGAAGTCGATGGATGCGGTGCGGTGCGGCCGAGGTATCACACCCGGCTCGTACTGAACGATCCGTAGCAGGCTGCCCCACTCGACGGCGGTCGGAACGTCCTGTGTCGCTTTGTCGACCGAGCCGCTGTTGTCAGCGGGCATCTCGGCCGTCGTCCACATGACCCTCGACGTCGAACCACGTCGGTTCTCGTTGCCTGATTCGTCGGCACCACCCAGCAGCGGCAGGACCGAGTCGAAGATGACCGTCGACTTGCCCTCGGCCGTGTGTCCGGTGACCACGCGGCGTCCGGTGAATGCCATCTATCGCCCTCCGTCGTGGTCGGCGAGGATGGCTATCGGCTCTGCTTCAGAGCTGCTTCTCACGAAATGCCTTCCAATCGTTCTCTTCTGGGATGTCGTATGCGTTGAGCGACATGGCGACGAGGCAGTACTGGCTGACGAGGTAGACGAGATGCTCGAAGCCGTCTCGACCGAGCTCCTCGACCGCGTGCTTGAAGACCGGGCCGGGCAACACCCCTCCGCGTAGCAGCTTCTTCGCCACCCCCACGGCCACCTGGGTCGTGGAATCCAGATCGGCAGGACACTCCCCGGCGCACAGGGCGGCGACGTGGTGCTCCGACACCCCGACCTCGGCCGCCACCGAGGAATGGGCGTACATGATGTAGGCCGCGTCGAAGTGCGAGCCCACCGTGAGGATGACGGCCTGGACTGTGGTGGGCTCGAGCCCCGACATGCCGCCAATGGCTTCGAGCAGCTGATCGATGGCCAGGCCCGTGGCAGGTGCCTGCATCCAGACCGACCATGGCCCCACCAACGCACCATCGGGCGTCATCGTCGTGAAACCGGAGAAGTCGTCACTGACCCGCTGGACGAAGGCGTCGTACAGCTCTTGCTGTGCGGGGGAGACCTCGGACTTCGTGACCAGGGGTACACGCATGCCACCCCTCCTTCTCTTGCGAATGTCGGCGACGTTAGTCACGATTATTCGTGAAAATTACTGTGCGAGAAGCAGTTTTCACGTGCTTCCTCGTCATCACGAGCATGCGTGACGTGCATGCGGAAGGTGCCTCAGCCCCGACTGCTCGACGGGCAGTCGGCGGGCTGCAGACCGAGCGCGTTGCTCATCGCATTTTGGTTTTGGCAGGCGGTGACCCCGGAGTCGGGTGGGGTGTTGGGGCCTTGGGTTGGCCGGCAGGCGGTGGGTTGCAGGCCGATGGCTACGGCCATGGCACTTTGGTTTTGGCAGGCGGTGACCCCGGAGTCGGGTGGGGTGTTGGGGCCTTGGGTTGGCCGGCAGGCGGTGGGTTGCAGGCCGATGGCTACGGCCATGGCACTTTGGTTTTGGCAGGCGGTGACCCCGGAATCGGGTGGGGGGTTGGGGCCTTGGCCGGAGTCCGACTGACCAGTCGACGGCGACGCGGGTGCATTCTGGGTGGTGCTGGGACCGGTGCTCGACGAGCCATCCGGGGTCTTGCTCGCCTCCGCCGGCGGAGTCGAGGTGGGACATGGTGGCGGGTTGTAGCCACCTTGCTGGAAGCAGGCGGCGTGGGCAGTACCGGTCGGGGCGACGCCGCCGGTGATGCCGAGGCCGATGACGAACACGAGGATCATCGGCGCGGCTGCGCACCAGCGAGGGGCGGACCGATGAGGAATCGTGACTCCCAGAGGCGGCGGGGTGGGTTGGTCCACGAAGCTGACGGGAACATCGTAGGCCGTCGATCTCATCCCCTGCGGGGGCTTTCAAGCGGTTGCCGACGTCAGCGTTCACGACCCCCTCGTGATTGGACGTGGCAGACCGAGACGACGGCACCCGGGGAGCCCGGTGGGTCGGGTTCCCCGGGTGCCCAGTCGTCAGTCCACGTAGCGGATGAGCAGGTCGGGCTGGCCGCGATCCTCGGTCCAGTTGACGTACTCGCTGTGGTCATGCGTGCAGAACATCTGGATGTCGTCGGAATGAGCCAACCGGAGCTCGCGAAGCTTGGCCAGTGTCGCGACGCGATTGGCGTAGTCGGTCTGGAATGCGATCTCCAGAGGCAACCCCGGGGCGTGGGCGAGGAAGTTCATCTCGTGATCGAAGTACGAGTCGCCCGCGTGCAGCGACCACTTGCCGTTCTCGCGGTACGCGACACCGCAGTGTCCTGCCGTGTGACCGTGCAGTGGAATCAGTTTCGCGTCGAGAACGTCTGGAAGGTCCAGGGTGCGAGCCGGCAGCCCGAACCAAAGCTCATCGGTTGGGCCGTATGGCTTGAACCGCGTCTGATGAGACACCTGGTAGGGCATGTAGGGGCCCCGTTGCTGCGTGCTGTCGTATGCCGCCAGTTCTTCGGCGGCGACGTGCACGACGGCATGGGGGAAGTCGTGCAGCCCCCCAACGTGATCGTTGTCCAGGTGCGTGACGACGATGTCGGTCACCTGGGCGGGCTCGATCCCGCGTGCCTGGAGGCGGTGCAGCGCGGTCAATCGCGGGTCGATGAGGATGCCCAGTTTGAACAGGGCATCCGCCCCGAGCAGCTTCTGCGGGTCGTCCATCTCCTGGGTGCCGAACCCGGTGTCGAGAAGAATGACTCGGTCACCGACGTGAAAGATCACGCAGTGTATGGACATCGACGTCGTCGAGGTGTGCGCCAATGGGCCCATCAGTCCGAAGGTGGTGTGCTCGATCTCGAGTTTGGGTGTCATCTCATTCTCCTGGACCGCTCAGGCCTGGTCGGGCTTGGGAATTTGGAAGGCGTTGAGCAGCGCGCAGGTGAGCAGATAGAGCCCCACCAGGTAGACGAGATCGACCAATGTTGCCGACCCGAAGTGCTTTTCAGCCTTGCGGTACAGGTCCTCGTCGACCTCGTGCTCGCGAGTGAGCTGACGTGCGAACTGGTGCGCCAGCAGCTGACCGGGAGTCAACTCGGAGGGCGTTTCGCCGCGGCAGAGCCCCTCGATGGCGGCCTCTGGAAGACCGACCGTCCGTGCGACGGCCGAGTGGGCGTACATCTCGTAGGGCGACTTCCAGATCGCGCCGACCGTGAGGATCACCACTTCGTGGGTTTGCTTGTCCAGGGTGGTGTGCGTCGAGTCGGCGTGCATCCAGGCCAGGAACCCTGGGGTGATGCCGGTGCTGTACAGGTACGGGTTGAAGGGACCGATGAGCTTCCCGTCGTCGGTCATGCCCCGGAAGCCGTTGCCGTCGGCCCACGTGACGAGGGTCGAGCGCATGGTCTCGTAGAGGTCCTTCTGGTCACCGCGTAGCGTGCCCGGATCGATCAGGGGCAATCGCCCACCGAGCGTGGATTCGTGGTTGGTCATGATCAGGCCTTCAGCGTGTCGTCGAGCCAGTTGAAGACCACTTCGTCCTTGAAGGCCAACGCGCCTGACTGGCAGTGGTTTTCGGCACCGTCCTCTTCGTGGAACGCCACGAAGGTCTTGGGCGCCTTCAGCGTGTCGTAGACGTGCTCTGGTTGACCGCGGAAGAACTGGTCGCCGTCGGCCTTCATCACCAACGTGGGGCTGGTGATGCGCTCGACCACGTCGCGGTCCAGAGACAGCTTTCGGCTGTAGACGGTGAGGTCGTAGTACGAGTCCGCGTCGCAGCTGAACAGGCCCTGAGTGAAGGTCCACCGGACCTGGGTGTCCGCTTCCATCATCTTCTCGATGAGGGCGTTGTAGGTCGTGGCGTCCTCGTCCTCGAGTGCCTTCTTCGCCTCCGGTGACAGGATCCCCACGATGCAGTCGTAGAAGCTCCAGACCCCGTCGAAGAGGATGACGGCCTTGAACCTGGGTTCGAACGCCGCTGCCCGGGCGGCGAGGTACCCGCCCAGGCTCATACCCTTGAGCGCCAAGCGATCACCGTCGACGTCGGGGCGGGTCAGGAGGTAGTCGACGGCGGGGGTGACGACCTTCTCCCAATCGTGCCGGAACGTCAGCTTCTGCTCGCGCAGGGGCATGCCCTGGCCCGGGCCGTCGAAGGTCAGGCAGTTGTAACCCCGGCGAACGGCTGCCGCGGCGGCGAAGTAGTAGAGCTCTTCGAGGCTCGAGTCGTAGCCGCCGTGGAAGATCAGGGTCGGTCGTGGCTCGTTGGACTCGTCGGGCTTGTAGAAGTATCCCGGCAATGTCGTTCCCTCGTAGGGGATTTCGACCGGCTCCCACGTCGGACCCATCAATTCGGCCGCCTTGGCGTAGGCCTCCTGGGACGCCTTGGAGTCGGCCATGATGCGCGGGTCGTCGGGATTGCCGTGCAGGTAGAACTCCGCCATCCGGAAGTAGGTCGACGCGCGGAGCAGGGCCTCTCGAGCGCTGACCGGGTGACCGGTGGACAGGTACTCCTTCGCTCGCCCGAGCACGCGTTCGCCTCGGCCGTGCCAGCCGTCATACCAACTGTCGAAGTCACCTTCGGCGATGCCGTCGATGGTGGCGAAGAGCTCACCGATGTCGGAGCCGCCGTAGTACACGAAACCCAGATTGCGGACGAGTTCAAATGCGAACGAATCGTCCTTGAAACCAACCTTCATGGCCTTCTCCTTGAGATCAACTGCGAGGGATGTGAGTGAACGGTCCTACGTGGGTCAAACAGTCGACTGCACTGCACTGTACAGTCGCGGAGGAATCGCGGACAAGGCCTTCGGCCCGTCTGGTTTGGGTTTTCCCGCTGTCCCCCATGGCGTGGTCCGGCTAGCCCTACCCACCCCCGCCGACCCCGACCGGTCCACATCGAACGGATGACCGTTCCGAAACGTGCTGATGCACAGTCACATCCGAGCCGCGCGGCGAGGCGAGGCGTGGCTGGTCATTCGGCGGCGTGCTCAAGCCATCGCGGGCGGGCAAGCAACAGCGTCACCGCCACGACGAGTGCCACCACGGCGGAGGGCAGGAACGCGATCGCGCCGACCTCGGAGAAGCCGACGGCGCCGAGAGCGGCCCCGCCGACGAAGAACAGCCACTGACCGAAGTCGGACCAGGCATCGAGAGGGCCGCCCGTCAGCCTGGTGGCCACGGTTCGCCCGAGCCGCACCAGTGTTCCGGTCACCATCGTGCCCACCGGGGTGCCAGCCGCCTGGTGCAGCACGGCGTTCTGGATGCCCATTGCCAGGACGGTGCACGGGAAGGCGATGACGACGGCGACGGACCTCAGGTCGGCCGGCAACGCGACGGCAGCCGATCCGGCCACGGCGAGCAGCGAGCCCTCAGCAAGCAAGAGGTACGCGCTGCTGAGGAGATGCACGCGACGCAGCACCAAGTGGCCAAGGGTCACTCCGCACACGAAGAGAAGCTGGGCGCCGAGGAATTTCAGTACCGGGAACCAATTCCATTGACCGAGTTGAACACCGGTCTGGGTGGCGTCGCCGCTCATGAAGGAGACGTAGAGCCCGGCGAAGAGCAGGAACCCGACGGCATCGGTGGCCCCCGCGATGCCCATGAGTACCCAGCTGAACCACACTTGGCCACGGGCGTGGGACCACGTGGCCGAGGATGTGAACACGATTGAGCCCCTTCAGACCCATGGTGGGTCATTCGAAGGCGTCGTCATGCAGCACCGCGCTCAGATCGGCAGCCCGGCTGTAGTCGACGGGAACGTCTATCACGGTGACTCCCTCGCGGTCGAACGAGTCGTGCAGTTCCGTACGGAACTCGTCGAGGGACGCCACCCGTACACCCGTTGCGCCGAATGCCGATGCGTAGGAGACGACGTCGTAGTCGCCCAGTTCGACGCCATTGGCCCGCCCGTACTTCATGATCGCCTCGAACTTGACCATGTCATAGGAGTTGTCCCGCATGATGACGTGGGTGAACGTCAGCCCCAGGCGGTGGGCCGTCTCCAGTTCCTGGGCGCTGAACAGGAATCCGCCGTCACCGGAGACCGAGACGACCTGGGTTCCGGGCCGCAGCATCGAGGCGGCCATGGCCCACGGAAGCGCTACGCCCAGCGTCTGCTGGCCGTCCGAGAACAGAAGGTGGCCGGGCTGGTAGGTGCGGAAGTGCCGGGCGAGATAGATGCAGTGGGTGCCGACGTCGCACGCGACAGTCGCGTCGTCGTCGAGTAGGTCGCGAAGGGCCAACACGAGGGCGACCGGGTTCACCGTCGCCGAGTCTGCCGTCCGGCCGGCATCCGGGACCTCGTCGAGACGTTGCAGCGCGGCGCGCTGTTGGTCGACGATCGCCGTGGCCTGCGCGGGCAGGCGAACGTCGGTCACCAGTGGCGTCAGCGCGGCAACGGTGGCGGCGACGTCGCCGCGAAGCTCTTCGACTGGCTGGTAGTGGTTGTCCCAGGCGGGTAGCGCGGAGTCGAGGTGAATGACGCTGCGCTGACCCGGACCGGTGTTCCAGAGACGGGGATCGTATTCCACCGCGTCGAATCCCACCGCGATCACCAGATCGGCGTGACTGAGGACGACGTCACCGGGCTGGTTGCGAAACAGTCCGACACGTCCGAGGTAGTGCGACTCGAGAGCGCGGGAAATGGTTCCCACGGCTTGAAACGTCTCGACGACGGGCAAGTCGGTGACCTCCAACAGACCGCGGATCGCAGCACAGGCAGCCGGTTCGGCAGCCCGCATGCCGACCAGCAGCACCGGAAACCTCGCCTGCCTGATCCGGTCTGCGACGGATGCGACGGCATCGGCCGGCGCCGGACCCAGCCGGCCCGGGGCGGCGACGCATGAGACCACGCTGCTTGTCTCTGCCCTGGCGACGTCCTGCGGCAAGATCACCGCGGTGGCACCCTGCGGGATGCTCACCGCCGCTCTGAGGGCAGTGGCCACCGCTTCGCCGACGTTGTCGGGGTCGTCCACCTCCGCAACGTATTTGGTGTAGGGACGGAGTGCCTGCGCCGCGTCCATCGACTGGTGGGTTCGCTTGAGCCGGTCGGCGCGGTCCACGGCCCCGCAGATCGCGATGACCGGGTACTGCTCGGTGTTGGCGGTGAGCAGGCCGGTGGGCAGGTTGCTGGTGCCGGGACCCGAGGTCACCAGGACGGCGCCGGGGATGCCGGTGAGACGTCCCACCGCCGCAGCCATGAACGCGGCGTTCTGCTCGTGGCGACAGACCACCAGCTGCGGGCCGCCGTCGAGGAGGCAGTCGTAGACGGCGTCGATCTTGGCCCCGGGAACGCCGAAGACGTAGCGCACCCCGAAGGCGTCGAGCGCGTCCACGACACACTGCGCGGAACGCGTTGTCGTCACGGTCATTTCATCGTCCTTTCGGTGGGGGCTTCATCAGCGGTCCAGTCGAGGATCTCGCGTACGTGCGACGCCCATAGCCGGGCATGTGCGAGCGAGAAGTGCCCGTCTGATTCCGTGCTGGTTGGGACCACGACGGCCCGTCCCCGCGCGACGCGTTCCATGGCGCGCTGCAGGACACCCAGTTGGTTAGGGTTCACCTCGTCGTCTTCGAAGTTGACCGCCAGCAGCGGCGCAGTGATCTCGGCAAGCCGTGCGCTGGGGTCGTAGTCGAATGACGACGCGAACTCCCAGATGACGTCGTTGGCATCCTGGTGCTGCACGGCGTGGTCGGCTTCCTGCCGAATGCGCGCATCCGCGGACGGGATCGAGTCGACGGTGCGCTCCATCGCCGCGACGCCGTGCGTCATCAATCCGACGATGTTGAAGGCGATCCCGACCGAGGGAGGTTGGCTGTCGTAGGTTCCGTCCTGGTAGGCGGGGTCGGCGCGGATGGCGTCGATGAGCAGGCGCCGGTACAGGAGGTTGCGGCCCCTCACCGGCTGGGGCAACGCGGCGATCGGCATCAACGCCCGCATCGCGTCCGGATACATCTGGCCCCACATCCAGGTCTGCATCCCGCCCATCGACGTCCCGGCGACCAGCCGCAGCCTGCGGATGCCCAGGTGCTCGGTGACCAGTCGATGTTGGGCGGAGACGATGTCGGCGTACCCGTATTGCGGAAACCGGTTGCCCAGTCCGTCGCTGGGTTTGCTCGACCCTCCATGGCCAAGGGCGTCGGGCAGGATGACGAAATAGTCGTCCAGGGCCAACGGCTGACCCGGACCGAACAGGTGCTCAGCGGTCTCGGGCGACAAGAACTGGGTGCCGTCGCCCGTCGTCCCATGCAGCAACAGCACGGCGTTGGCCACGGTCCCGTCGGTTCCGCGTCGGGGTGTGCCCAACGTCCGATAGGACTGCTTGATTGCCGCCAGTGTTTCACCGCTGCCGAATCGAACGTCGGACAGTGTGGCGTGAGCCTCGTGTGCCTGCACGGGTCAACCGTGCCAAACGTGCTGGTAGTGCTGGCGCAGGAGGTCTATTCCGAAGTCTCGGTCCGGGTTTCGCAACACCGAGTGGACGTGGTTGCCCTTGCGCTGGGTGTTGTCGTACTCGTAGAGGAACTCCGTGCCTGCTTGCAGGCGGAAGTAGACCGGTGTGCGGTCGAGGGGTCCACCCCAGGCGATGTGCAGGCCCGCCAGGGGATCGGGCCTCGTCGGCGCCAGGTCTAGGTGAATGCCGCTGGACGCCGCGGCGACCAAGCCGTGCAGTAGTTGCCGCTGATCAGCGGACAGATCGGAGGCGGCCAGGCCCTTGGGCTTGGCGGTGTAGGCCATCACGTGGTGGTCGGTCGCCGTGAAGCCCGACTGTCGTTCGCCCTCGTCGAAGATTCCGTCGGCCAACTTCAGCAATTTGGGGTCGCTCAGCCTGCCGCGGAACAGATCTCGGGTGACCACCATCTCGTCGCCGTCGGAGACCCGGTCCCGGTTTCCGGTCACGATGTCGCCGACCGCGCGATCGAGGAGTTGCATTTGCGAGCGCTGTCCGCCGTCGAGTGAGGCGGCAAACTGAAATGCGACGTCTTCGATGCCGCCGAGCGGCGAATGGCGCGCACCCCCGGGAAGCGGTGCCGAGGCAGGGTCGGCCCCGAGGAAGAACGGTGTGCTCGCCGCGACCTCCCCGTCGATGACCAAGAAGTTCACCGAGAGATGATGGCCACCGAAACGCCAACTCCAGGTGTCACTTTCGCGTGGATCGCCGAAGATGCGCACGTAGTAGCGGTCCGTGTCGCGGCCGCGTGGAAAGTCCCACTGAATGCTGAAGTCCTCGTAGAGGTCGAGGATGTTCTCCAGGCCGACGATGGCTGCGGTGGCGACGTAGCCCTCCCGACTCAACCCGCTGGCGAGCAACATCATCGCCAGCTGTCGCTGGTGTGGATCCTGTTGTTCGAGGGTGAGCCCACCGTGGTCGGTCGGCACGTAGAAGAACCGTCGACGCTCGCGATCGGCGTCCTCCCGGGACGGGGCGGGGAACAAGGCCGATTCAATCTGACTGTCGGACAGGGAGTTTAGCCATGCACGTGCCCGCGTGGCCATCTCGCCGGCGACCACCGGAGCCGGTCTCCCGCCATCCTTGGGCGACGCGGTAGCTGAGGGGTTCGAGTGCTTGCCAGCGGCCATGTCAGTGCTCCATTCGATGCACGAGGTGAAAACTGCGTCAGGGCTTCACTTGGGTTGCACTGCACTGTACAGTCGAGTGCAGTCGACATTCAAGAGGCACCTCGATTCACGTTCACATTCCGTGTCCGCCTACCCGAATAGGATCACCATGACCGACACTCGACCCCACGGACTCGAACCCTCCAGCGACGCACGCAATGTCGCCACGCCGACCGTCTCCGAGACCGGCTTCCCCCCGCCACCGCCCATCCCGATCAAGCCCGGTATCGGCTCGCCATGGCTCGGGCTGCCCGCGGCCGGTTACAGTCCGGATGCGGGGGTGGACCCGGACCACCCGCACGTCTTCCACCTGCAAAGCGCCCCAGGCAATTTCATGCCCGGTGGGAGTCTGCAGGGCGCGCACGCGGAGAACTTCCCCATCCTGCGCGGCCAGAAGGCGGCGGTCTACCTGGTCCACCTGGCACCGGGAGGGATTCGCGAACCCCATTGGCATCCCAGCGCTTGGGAGGCCAACTTCATCATCTCCGGCACCACCAAGTGGACGTTCGTAGGCCCTGACTCGACCCAGGACACCTTCACCGTCAGCGCCGGCGATCTGGTCTTCGCGCCTCAAGGTCACTTTCACTACTTCGAGAACAGCAGCGAGACCGAGGATCTCTACGTCGTCATCGTCTTCAACGCCGAGACCACCGAGCCGGAGGACGACGTGTCGCTGGGACAGTCGATCTCCTCGGTCCCCGCCGACGTCCTGGGGGCCGTGTTCGGCGTCGACCCGGCGGTGTTCGAGCAGCTCCCGGTGATCAAGCACCGCAAGCCGGTGGTGCTCAAGCCCGGGTACGCGGGCGACAACTGATCACGGGCACGACGGCAGCGCGCAGGGGGTCGTGCGTTCCGCGCGGCCCCTTCGCGCAAAGCCGGCAGCCCCACCGACACGTCCGGCGCCCCTCCGGTGACCGGTCATTCGGTCAGCCCCGACACCACCGAAAGGGATCTCCCGTGATGCACCTTCGACTCATCGGCCCCACGCCATGAGGGCCCTCGGCGCCATCGGGACGCTGACCGCAGCCGTGCTCGTCTGCGCCGCGATGCTCACCGCACCCATCGCCCGCGTCGCGTCCGCCGAGGCCGAACCCTGTCCCGACGTGGACGTCATATTCGCTCGCGGCACCTTCGAACCCCCCGGCGTCGGTGTCACGGGCCAGGCGTTCGTCGACGCCCTGCAATCTCGTCTCGCGCCCAAGACCGTCGAGGTCAGCCCCGTGGACTATCCCGCATCGTTGGACTTCGCCAATGGCGCGGGTGCGGGTGTCGCCGACGCCAGCAGACAGGTGACCGCCGCGGCTGCGCGCTGCCCCAAGGCCGACATCGTGGTCGGTGGGTACTCCCAAGGCGCGGCCGTGAGCGGTTACGTCACCTCCGACACCGTTCCCGCCAACTTCCCACTCCCCGATGGGGTCACGGGCCCACTTCCACCCGAGACCGCCCGGCACGTCGCCGCGGTCGTGCTCTTTGGGAAGCCCTCCGCCGGCTTCTTGAACTTCCTGGTCCGCGACGCCCCTCCGATCGACATCGGACACCTGTACGCCAGCAAGACCATCGACTTGTGCGAGGCCGAGGACCCGGTCTGCTCACCGACCGGCAATCGGCAAGGCGCTCATGGTTCCTACGCCTCCAACGGCATGGCCGACCAGGCCGCCGACTTCACCGTCCGCGCGATGCAGCGGTCCGCCTAAACGCGGCGCGCTGGGTTGTCCCCGACAACGTAGAGCACAGAGAGTTACGTCCATGGCTACCCGTCCCGCGGCGACGACGCCGTGGCAGCTTGGCGCAGCGTGCGCAGGGCTTCCGCAAGAGATCTTCTTCCCACCCGACGGTGAACGTGGACGCCGGCTATGGCGCCGCGAGGACGAAGCGAAACGGATCTGCCGATCCTGCCCGGTCGTCGAGGCGTGCCGAGCTCATGCCCTCGACACGGCCGAGCGGCACGGCATATGGGGCGCGACCACCCCGGTCGAACGGCGACGGCTGATCCAGGACCGCATCCGGGCAAGCCCCTCGACGGTGCCCGTGGCTGCGGCCGTGTGGCTGGCAAAGTCACGTAATTGCGTTGGTGCGTTTGACGATTGAGCCAGCCTGCATGACCAGCGCCACCGACCCACCGTCGGGATCGCCCAGGACGCTCACATCGCGAAGCGGGTCGCCGTCGACGACGATCAGATCCGCGACGAACCCCTCGGCAATCCGCCCGATTCGGTCGTTCATGCGGAGAATCTCGGCATTGACCGTCGTGGCCGACCGAAGGATCTCCCCGGCCGTGAAGACCTGCGACCGCAGCGCAAACTCCGTGCCCTGCCGGTCCTGCTGAGGACCGAGCAGATCCGTCCCGAAGCCTACCGAGAGGCCGTGGCGACGCATCGTCTGTAGGCCCTGCAGTACGCCGGCCGCAAGGCTCTCCGCCTTGCGCTGGCTGGCCGCGGGAAGTCCCTGGCGTTCACCGTCCTCCAGGAGCGCCCAGACGGTGGCCATGGTCGGAACGACGTACGCACCGGCTTCGGCTACCGCCTCTGCCGCCGCGTCGTCCATGAAAGAGCCGTGTTCGATGGATCGCACACCCAGCCTTGCGCACCGCTCGATGGAGGACGCCGGGTGGCAGTGGGCCATCACGTAGGCCCCGCGCCGTTCGGCCTCCTCGACGGCTGAGCTGATCTCGTCGTCGCTGAACTGCATCCGATCCAGGGGATCGGTGGGGCTCGCGACCCCGCCGGATGCCATGAGCTTCACCTGCGCCGCGCCCTTGCGCAGCTCCTCTCGGACCGCGCGGACCATCTCGTCGGTTCCGTCGACGATCGCGGCGAAGCGAGACGCACCACCGACGGCGCGACCGCAACCACACGTCGGCTCGTAGGCGTCCGCGGCACGCACGTCGAAGTGTCCCCCGGTCTGGGAGATGATCCGTCCGGTGTGGATCAGACGTGGGCCACGCACCAGTCCGGCTTCGAGTGCGAGCGTGTAGCCGACGTCCATCCCGCCGGCGTCGCGAACGGTGGTGAAACCCCGGTCCAGCATTCGACCCAAGGTCGTAAAGGCAAATGCAGCCAGATACGGATCACGGCGCTGCGTCGCCTTGGCCAGGTCGAGGTCCGCCAGCCAGGGGTGAACGTGAGCGTCGATCAGGCCTGGCATCAATGTTCGCCCGGCGACGTCGACGACCTCGCACTCGGGTGGCGCCACGATGGGGTGCTCACGTACCCGAGCGATTCGGCCGTCGGCGACGAGTACGTCCATCGCGGGCCGCAGTTCGTCCGAACCGTCGAACACAGCAGCGTCCTTGATCAGCACCGCGGCGGACGCTCTCGTGGGGCCGCCGTCAACTGGAGGTGGCATTGCGGTGGTCCGGATCGGTGGAACCCTCATCTCGTCGACGCCTCTCCTCGAGGTGACTATTGCGGCCGGGCGCCGCATGGGTGGTTGGGCTGGAGATCGCTTCCAGGACGAGGCGACGGAACCAGCGGTGACCTCTGTCGTGGTCGACGCGGGGGTGCCAGGACATGTAGTAGGGCAGTGGACTGATTTCTGGTGGGAGGTCGAGTACCCGGAGCTTCGCGCCGTACGGGTCGACGAACTCGGCCAGCGTCCGGCCGGGAATCGACAGCACCAGATCGGTGCCCGGCAGTGCTGCGGGGGCTGTCCCGTGGTACGGCATCGTCAACCCCGGGCGACGCCGTTCACCTCGCGCTGACAGCACGGCGTCGATCGAGGGCTGCTGGCCGTCCTTCATGTCGATCATCAAGTGGCGGGCGGACAGGTATTCGGTCAGGCCCAACGACGTTCGGTCGCACCACGGATGGTCCTGCGCGACGACGGCCCTCATGGTGTCGGTGAAGAGCAGCTCACTGCGCAGCGGTGGACGGACGTGAAAGCCCGAGAAGACGACGTCGACGTCACCGTTGGAGAGGGCCTGCATCGCGTTCGCGTGCCACGGGAAGAATCGAAGTGAGGCGTTCGGCGCGGTGGACACCACCTTGGAGAACAACTGGGTGCCGAACGCGGCGATGGCGTAATCACTTCCCGCCATCCGGAATTCACGGGCCTCTCGAACGGGGTCGAACTCGCGGTTCAAGAATATCTCCGACAGCCGTGGCACGATCTCGCCGACCTCGGCCTTGAGCTGTTCGGCGGTCGGCGTGAGGCGATATCCGTCGTTGGTGCGTACCAGCAGCTCGTCGTCGAGTGTGCGGCGCAGGCGCTGCAACGCCCGGCTCATCGCCGACTGGCTCAGGCCCACCGCGTCAGCGGCGCGCGAGACACTCCGCTCCTCCAGCAGCATTGCCAGCGCAGGAATCAGATTGAGGTCTATTCGACTCAACTGCATGCGTTGGTCGGCGCGCCTCACGGGGACACGTCCTGGTCACTCGTCGGGGTGACCGTCGGCCGCCGAGTTGCGCGGCACGCATACGGCGATTCACCAATCTGCATGTTGTTCATGTCCTTTCGAGATCTACGGGATGGCAAGCTAATTGGCATCGGCGCTGCAGTTCGAGCGCAGCGCCGCCACACAGTCGTCGAGGAAGGGAAGCACTGTCGTGCGATTCGTCAATGCGAAGGTTCCCGCCGGCAGCGCGAGTGACGATCACGAGTGACACCTCACCGAATCGTCTGGAGGCTGGTCGACGGCGACCTACCGCGGTGCCGTAGAGCCGCGAATGTCCCCTCGGTCGGCGGCAGTTCGACACCCGTGGGGTTGCGGGCGCGATGTGCCCGGCACTACGTACCGCGGCAACACGCCGCGGGTCCATCCCGCTTTGGGCGCAGAGGTCATGACACCAGAAGCAATTCGAGGCGAGACCATCTTGGCGGTCGCCGCGCAGGTCTTCCTTACGAACGGTTACGAGCAGTCCAGCATGGATGAGATAGCACTGGAAGCCGGTGTTGCGCGTCGAACGTTGTACAACCAGTTCATGAGCAAGAAGGCACTTTTCGACGCAACCATGGCACGTATGTGGGACGCCACGCCCCTGGACGCGATCATCGAGGCGACCGCGCAGGCGCGGCCGCCCGAGGACGTCCTGTTCTCCATCGGGCGCACCATCGCGAGCTTCTGGGCGCCACCGGAGGCGGTGGCCTTCATGCGGCTGGTGATCTGGGAGAGCGCTCGGTTTCCCGAACTGGGGGAGAGTTTCCTGGAGTCCGGCCACGAGCCGGTTCGGCAGGCGGTCAACCGCTTCGTTCGACGACTTAGTCGGGATCGTGAATTTCGGATCGACGACCCCGATTTGGCCACCGCGCAGTTCGTCGACGTGATTCTGGGAGAGGTGTTGCTGAGTCGACTGGTTGCCACGTCCATGGCACCTCTCGACGGAGAACGTTGTGACTACGTAGTTCGCGAAGCGGTGGCGCTGTTCATGACCCGCTATCGCCGTCACATCTGATACGGGCCGTTCGGACCGGACTGGCCGCGTTCGTCGTTGCCGCCGAGGGGTTCTGGTTGGTCGTCGAGTCGGCGGACATCGGTCGACCACCGCGAACGTGCCGGTCGAGAAATCCACTTCCATGCCCGTCGTCCCTTCGATGCGATGTCGCGGGAGGCGTCGTCGGGCGCGGAAGAGGTGCACCCACGAGCATCGCAGTGCGGTGATCGAGCTGCGTCACGATCCGACGGCCCGCTGGCACCTCCCAACGTCGCGGACACCCGGTCGTCAGCCGGTTGCCTGGCCCTTGGATGCACTGTACGGTACAGTGCATCCATGGGCCAAACAAGCCCCGCCGCTCACGGCAAGGCAACCGTCACGTGAACCTGGTTCTCGACCTGCTCCGTCCACATCGACGGGCGGTGGCCGGGATCTTTGCGGTGCTCGTCGTGCAAATAGCTTCGGGCTTGGCCGCTCCGTGGCCGCTGAAGGTCGTCCTGGACAGCGTGATCGGCGATCGTCCGTTGCCGTTCTGGTTGCAGGGGCTGCTCCAGCCGCTGCTGGGCGGGGACAGCAGGATCCACATTGCCGGCCTGGCGGCCATCATGGTGATCTCGATCGCCATCGTGGGTGCAGCCGCGACCTACGCGGCGACCTACCTCATCGAGACGGTGGGCCAGCGTGTGGGGATGGACCTGCGGGCCCGGGCCTACCATCACCTGCAGCAATTGTCGTTGGGCTACTTCGACACTCATCGGATTGGGCCCATCCTGAGCACCATCACCGACGACGTCGACACCATTCAAGACTTTGCCTCGGCGTCGACGCTGGGCATCGGAACGGACCTCCTCACCATCGTGGCCATGACCGTGCTCATGCTCTGGCTGCAGTGGGATTTCACGCTCATCGCGTTGGCGGTCGCTCCGCTGTTGCTGCTACTCGTCTCGCGAATTCGCAAGTCCGTGAAGATGGCGACTCACGAAGTGCGCCAACGACAGTCCGACATCGTGGCTCTTGCCGGGGAGGGCTTGCAGTCCATTCGGGTGGTCAAGGCGTTCGACCAAGAGTCGTTGGAGGAGACGCGGCTCGCCGCAGCCAACCAGCAGGCCGTCGACGCCGCTCTGAACGCCCGCCGCGTGAAGTCGGTCGTGTCACCGATCGTCGCCGTCGTGGTGGCAGCCTGCACGGCGTTGGTGTTGTGGCGCGGATCGGCGCTGATCCTGTCCGGCGCGATGACCGCGGGAACGTTGACGGTGTTCATCAGCTATCTGGCGTCGTTCTTCAAGCCCGTTCAGGACCTCGCCAAGCTGACCAACACGATCGCGATGGCGGCCGTCGGTGTCGAACGGGTGAGTGCGTTGTTGGACGCACGCTCCGACGTCGTCGAAAGGCCTGGCGCCGTCGCCCCGGGTCGCATCGAGGGTGCGGTGAGTTTCGAGAACGTCGGCTTCGGTTACGACCCGGGCAATCCGGTGCTGCGCGACGTCTCGTTCGACGTACGTCCAGGCCAGCTGGTCGGCATCGTGGGGCACACCGGTAGCGGCAAGTCGAGTCTGGTCAGCCTGATCCCTCGGTTCTACGACCCCAGTGTGGGCACGGTTCGCATCGACGGCGTCGACGTGCGCGACTTCGAACTGCATGCTCTGCGCAGCCAGATCGGCTACGTACTCCAGGACACCGTGCTGTTCCGCGGGACGGTGCGCGACAACATCGCCTTCGGCCGTACGGGTGCCACCCACGGGGAGATCGTCGCCGCAGCGAAGCTCGCCAATGCCCACGACTTCATCTCCGACATGCCGCAGGGCTATGACAGCGCCGTGGGCGAACGCGGTGCGACACTCTCCGGCGGGCAGCGCCAGCGGATCGGTATCGCGCGCGCACTGATTCACGACAGCCGCGTCCTGATCCTCGACGAGCCCACCGCGGCCCTCGATGCGCAATCCGAACACGTGGTGATGCATGCACTGCAGCATCTGATGGCCGACCGAACGGTCCTGACGATCGCCCACCGGCTCTCCACGATTCGTGACGCGGACAAGATCGTCGTCCTGGAGGAGGGTCGCGTCGTCGAGCAGGGCACCCACCAGGAACTTCTGGAGCGCAACGGGACGTTCGCTGAGCTGCATCGCATCCAGTACGAGGACGAACGCCGGTGACGCGATCGCTGATCATTCTTCCCGACGACTCGTCCCGGCCGGTGTTGCACGCCATCGACACGGCGGCGCGGTCGATCCGAATCAAGATGTTCACGTTCAGTTTTCGCCCGTTGCTCGATGCCGTGGTCGACGCACATCGGCGCGGGGTGCAGGTGAGGGTGATGCTCAACCCGGAGCGACGCGACGGCGAGTCCGACAACGATCACGCTCGAGACGTGTTGCACCGAAACGGAATTGCCGTCACGGAGACTAGCCCCGACTTCCGCGTGACCCATGAGAAATCGATGGTGGTAGACGACGAGTACGCGTTCGTGGAGTCCTTGAACTGGACTCGCGAGAGTTTCACCGCCACCCGTGACTACGCCGTGGTGACCGCTCGCTCGCGCGAGGTCGCGGAGATCGCCGCCTGCTTCGACGCCGACTGGGCACGGGAGACCTTCGCCCCCCGCGACGACTCGCGGCTCGTCTGGTGCCCGGTCAACGGGCGCGCCCGGATCGCGGAATTCATCGACGGTGCGACCGAGACGCTGTTCGTCCAGAACGAGCGATACCAGGATTCGGTCATCGTCGAGCGCCTCGAACGCGCCTCACGGCGCGGAGTGAAGGTGCACGTCATGGCGCGAAAACCGCACCACCTCAAGGCCGACAAGCTCCTCGAGGGTGTCAGCGGCTTGCGGATGCTCGACGACGTAGGGATCAAAGTCCACCAGCTCAAGCACCTCAAGCTGCACGCCAAGATGATCCTCGCCGATCACCGACGCGCCATCGTCGGCTCCATCAACCTGGCACCGGGAAGTTTCGACCACCGCCGCGAGTTGGCCATCGAGGTCGACGACGACCACGTCATCGAACGCCTCACCACGATCTCCCACCATGACTGGAAGCACTCGGCGCCGCTGAAGCTGTCCGACGAGGCCCTGCTCGCCGACTTGGCCAACCACGACCAGCAACGGGTGGAACAGCTGGCCCTGCACGATCCCGAGGCGCAATGACCGAGGCAGCCCGGTCGACGGCTCGTGACGGGCTGACCGGTGGCCGGTATTCCGGTTGGGGGTCAGCGTGACTGACGGTGAGAACCGCGACACGCAGAATTGCGGCGTGAGAAGGCGCACGGCGGACACCGAGTCGGCGACGTCGGTCGGGACCGCCCGCCGCGGCGGCGTTCGAGGGGTCTTCGGCGTGCGCAATTACCGAAGGTTCGTGTCGGGACAATCGTTGAGCCTGATCGGGTCATGGGCCGAGACCATTGCGCTCGCACTACTGGTTCTCCACCTGACGCGTTCGCCGCTCGTCCTCGGACTGGTCATGGGCACCCGGTATCTGCCCGTGCTGCTGGCGACGCCGTACGCGGGATTGATCGTCGATCGCAGCAACAAACGGCGTGTCCTGATGTCCACCAACGCAGTACTGGGTCTGACGTCGCTCGGGGTGGGCGTGTCGGTGCTGAGCGGCACGATCGCGCTGTGGCAGATCTTCGTCGCAGCGGCAATCTTTGGTGCCATGACCGCGCTGGACAACCCCGCGCGCATGGCGCTGATCCCGGAACTCGTCGACGATCGGCTGATCCGGCCGGCGATCACGGTCAACAGCACCATGGCCAACGTGGGACGGGCAGTGGGGCCGGCCGTCGCGGCTGCCCTCATCCGCTGGCACGGCATCGGATGGTGCTACTTGTTCAACGCCTTGACCTTCGGCTTGGTGGTGGTGGTCGCACTCGTAGCGCTCGACGGGCGCCAACTGCGCGTGTCGGCACCGGTCAGTCGCGGAAAGCGCCAGCTTCGCGAGGGGCTGGCGGTCGCTCGGTCCAACCCCGACATCGCAGGACCGTTGGTGATGATGGCGTGCGTCGGCACGTTGACCTACGAGTTCGAGACCAGTCTGCCGGTGTTCGCGGAACAAACGCTTCGAGCGGGCGTCGACGGATATGCCTGGCTGACGACGGCGTTTGGGGTGGGCGCCGTGCTCACCGGCTTGTTGATCGCCCGGTGGCCCGTCACGGGTCTCAGCCGCATGATCCGGGTGACGCTCTCCTACGGCGCAGCGATGCTCCTGCTGACGCTCAGTCGGGGACTACCGGCAGCGCTGGTATCCGCAGGACTCGTGGGCAGCGCCAGCATCGCCTTCCTGACCACTGGGAACAGCACCATCCAGCTCGCGGCACCTCCACAGATGCGCGGTCGGGTGACCGGCCTGTGGACGATGGCGTTCATCGGATCCACGCCAATCGGCGCCGTCGTCATCGGTGCGGTCGCCCATCGGTTCGGCGGACACGCCGGCCTGGCCGCGGGGGTGTTCGGATGTGTGCTCGCGGTCGTCCTCGGCGTCGTGGTCGACCGCCGGCGCGACCGTCAGCAGATCGCGGATGCCGGTCGTCGATGAACAACAGTCGGGACCGCCCTAGCTGCCGCGCTGACGGTTCAGCCGCTTCGTGGGGGAGGGGAGGCGGTATCGGGCGAGGAACATCGCCACCGCCTCACGCACCAGGTAGTCGCATCGCTCCTCGTCGACGACGGTCGCCGTCGACGAGGCGACCAGTCGACCGAGCAACACCTCACCCAGAATGACGTCGATGAACTGCGCGGCCGCGAGATCGGGATCGTCGATCTGGAACCCATCGTCACCGCTGAGCTGACGCACGTACTCCGTGACCGCACGCCGTGCCGGCTCCCTGCCGTTCTCGAAGAAGCTCTCGCCGACCTCGGGAAATCTCGAACTCTCCCAAATCACCAACCGCATGAACGCCACTGCGTCCGGTGGCGCCCAGAAGCTCGCGATCGTGCGACCGATCGAGTACATGACCTCTTCTGGTGGAGTCACCTCGGCGGTGGCGGCGATGATGGCGTCCAGCGGCATCCAGTCCCACATCTGGGCCATGGTGGCGTCGAACAGCACCTTCTTGGCTCCGAACTGGTTGTACAACGTTCGCCGTGCAACCCCAGATTCCAGCGCAATCTGGTCCATGCTGGACTCCTCGTAGCCATACGTGAGGAACACCCGAGCAGCGGTGCGCAAAATGGTCTCGCGGGTCGATCCCGGGTCGAGCGGAGACGATGAGGCGCCGAGGCCAGCTCGAGTCATGTCCACACGATACGTCGCGGCGCCCATACCCTCCGTGAAGGGCAGCAACCTCGCCGGAGCGGGCCGCCTGGGGTGGTCGGCGGGACGCGGTCCCGATGCCGTCCAACCGAGTCAGGTCACGTTGCCAGCATCGCCTTGGTCAGGATCCGTCCGCCCATGCCCCATCCGCCGTCGACGACCTCGTCCACGAGAACCATCACGTTGGGCCTGGCCCTGTCGCCGTAGACACCGACGAAGAGGTCGGTGACGCCGTCCACCAGTTCCTTCTTCTGTTCGTCGGTCAACGTGCCGGCGGGAACCTTGAGATTGGCGAACGGCACGGCGTCTCGTCCCTTCGTCGCTCTGCGGCAGCCCGACCTCGGAGTGCCTGGCCTACAGCGTGCCCGCCAGCGGCCGGAGTGTCACGTGCACGTTCGTGATGCAGACTATGCATCCCGTGCAACTACGACGAGCGTAATCACCCGAGCTGCAGGGCATTTCGACCTCGCCTCACTCCGGCTGGGCGGCACCGGATCGGCGGTAGCGGGCGAGGAACATCTTCACCGCTTCACCGACCAGATAGTCGCGCCGGTCCTCGTCGACGGGATGTGCCGACGGGGCAATCATCCGGACCAGGAGCAGCTCACCCAGGATGACGTCGACGAACTGCGTCGTGGCCAGGTCGGGGTCGTCGATTCGAAAGCCGCGCTGTCGGCTCAGCCGGCGCACGTAGCGGTTGACGGCGTGTCGCGCAGGGCTTCGCCCCTGGTCCATCAGGCCTTGCCCGAGTTCAGGGAAGCGTGGACTCTCCCAATACACCAGCCGAAGAAACGCCACCGCCTCGGGCGGTGCCCAGAAATCTGCGATCGCACGCCCGATGCCGAACAGGACCTCGTCGACCGGACCCTTCTTGGTCGTCGCCTCGACGATGCCGTCCAACGACATTCCGTCCCACAGCTGGGTCATCGTCACGTCGAAGAGCGCCTTCTTGCTGGCGAATTGGTTGTACAAGGTGCGCCGCGCCACCCCGGCCTGCAGCGCGATCTCGTCCATGCTCGACTGCTCGTATCCGTGCGCGAGGAAGACCTTGCCTGCTGTTCGCACGATCGCGTCTCGGGTCGACTCCGGTTCGAACACGGGGGCAGGCACGGCAGAGTCAGCTCGCGGCATCCTTGTACGGTACGTCTGACGGCAAGGCATGACCCACTTCAAGCGCGAAGTGTCACATGTGACGGATTCGTGTCGTCGGCGGGCAGACAGCCTCGGCGGATCCTCGTGCCCGTCGACCTCCGCCCGACGTCGGTGTCGGCTGCTGTCCCCAGCGCTGTCAAGTGGACGGACGATCCGCGGCCGCACGTGTGCCGCTGTGCTGCCGACCCTTGTGCAGGTGTTGCCTGCACTGTACCGTACAGTGCAGGCACTGTCGGCCGACAGCCGCCGGCCGACTGCTCGAAGCGACGGGAGGGCGGAACGTCGACTCCTGAGGCGGACGGGCCGGCGGCACCAGGTGCCCCGCACGGACTGACGCGAGCGAGTTCGACTGCCGTGCAGAGTGTTCGAGTCGATCGGCGGCCGCCCACCGATCACCTTCGCAAAGAGGACGGACTACCACATGCCGCACGATCATCATTCCTCCTGGCTGCGCACCTGGCTCGCTCACTGGGAGCATCCGCACGGAGTGCACCACGACCCCGAGCGGGGCCGCGAGGTGTATCAACGATCAACCATGGGTGCTCTGCTGGACGGCATCTACGACGGCGACGCAACCATCGCAGAGGTGCTGTCGCACGGCGACTTCGGGCTGGGCACGTTCAACCGCCTCGACGGCGAGATGGTCGTCCTGGACGGCGTGTGCTACCACCTGCACGCCAACGGCGGCGTCAACCGCGCGCACGGTCAGGACCGGACCCCCTTCGCGGCAGTGACCTGGTTTCACCCCGATCAAGTCTTCGACATCGACGAACCCACCGACCGAAACGGCCTGACGGCCGCGATAGACGCCGAGATCGAGAGCGTCAACCTCATCTACGCCATCCAAATCACCGGTCATTTCACGGCAATTCACACCCGTACCGTGACCAAGCAAGACCCACCCTACGTCGGGATGACCGATGCGACGAAGAACCAGCGCGAGACCGTCCTCGACGACACCCACGGGGTCATGGCGGGTTTTCGCATGCCTGACTACGAGCAGGGTGTCACCGTGGCCGGCTACCACCTGCACTACCTCAACGACGATCACACCCGCGGCGGCCACGTGCTCGACTTCGTGATGACCCGCGCTCGCGTCGAAGTCAGCATGCAGTCGGATCTGCACCTGAGCCTGCCCACCACGGCACAGTTCCTACACGCGAATCTCGACCGCGCTGACGTCGATGCGGACGTCAGCCGAGTGGAGGGCGGCTAGACGTCGAGCCGTTGCAGCGCAATCGAAGACGTCGGCGGCCCGAAGTGCCGTCCACGACGAAGGAGGACATCCGATGGGATTCGAGGAGAACACCGATCCGTTGACCACCGCCGCGGGCGCACCGGTGGTGGACAACCAGAACAGCATGAGTGCCGGGCCGCGGGGTCCGTTGCTGTTGCAGGATCTGTGGTTGGTGGAGAAGTTGGCGCACTTCAGCCGGGAGGTCATCCCGGAGCGGCGCATGCACGCCAAGGGTGCAGGTGCCTTTGGCACCTTTCGGGTCAGCCACGACATCTCGGCCTACACGAAGGCCGCGATCTTCGCCAAGGTCGGGAACACCTGTGAGATGTTCGCCCGGTATTCCACCGTGGCCGGGGAGCGGGGCGCCGCCGACGCCGAGCGCGACATCCGTGGCTTCGCGTTGCGGTTCTACACCTCGGAAGGCAACTGGGACGTCGTGGGCAACAACACCCCGGTGTTCTTTCACCGGGATCCGTTGAAGTTCCCCGACCTCAACCGGGCGGTCAAACGCGATCCACTCACCAATCTTCGTGACCCGGAGAACAACTGGGGCTTCTGGACGGGCCTGCCCGAATTCTGCACCAGGTCACCTACGTGATGGGTGACCGAGGTATCCCGGCGTCGTATCGGCACATGCACGGGTTCGGGTCGCACACCTTCAGCCTGATCAACGCCGCCGGGGTGCGGCACTGGGTGAAGTTCCACTTTCGCACCCAGCAGGGCATCGAGAACCTTCCCGACCGGCAGGCAAAGGCCCTCATCGCGGCGGATCGCGAGTCCCACGGTCGCGACCTCTTCGAAGCGATCGAGCGTGGGGAGTTCCCGCGCTGGAAGCTGTTCATTCAGGTGATGCCCGAGGACGACGCGCTGAGCTACCGTTTCCACCCGTTCGATCTGACCAAGGTGTGGAGCCAACGGGACTACCCATTGATGGAGGTGGGGGAGTACGAGCTGAATCGCAACCCCGACAACTACTTCGCCGAGGTGGAGCAAGCCGCATTCACACCGGCGAACCTGGTCCCCGGCATCTCCTACAGCCCGGACAAGATGTTGCAGGGCCGGTTGTTCTCCTACGGCGACGCCGCCCGATACCGGGTGGGGGTCAACCACCACCAGATCCCGGTGAACTGTCCACGCGGCGCGGAACTGGTGAACACCTATCACCGCGACGGGGCGATGCGGGTGGACGGCAATCAGGGTGGGGTTCCGGGGATGGAGCCCAACAGCTTTGGTCGGTGGGCCGATCAACCGGTCTTCGCCGATCCGCCGCAGGCGATCGGGGACTCCGCGGAGCACTTCGACTTCCGCGCTGATGACGACAACTACTTCGAGCAGCCCGGGGATCTGTTCCGGTTGATGAGTGGTGAGGAGCAGCAGCGGTTGTTCGACAACACCGCCCGGGCCATCAAGGGGGCCCGGGCGGTCACGGTGAACAAGCACATCGCCAACTGCACCCGCGCCGATCCCGCGTACGGCGAAGGCGTGCGCAAGGCCTGCGAAGCCATCGGAGCCCTGTAGGCGTCGTCACGCTGCGCGGCGCCCCCGATCGCTTCGGACGGCCCGGTCACACCGGTTCGAGTCCCTCGCACCACGCCGTTTCGTACCCGCGGCCCCCCCGGGTGATGGTCGACGCACCGCGGCCGGCGAAGTGCGCGGGGAACACGGTCGCGCCGAGTCGGGACGCTCTGCCGAGGATGGCGCTGCGGCTGACGCGGGCCTGGTCGGCGTCCACGTCGAACGCGCAACAGTCCTCCGGGCGGCTCAGTTGCAGCGGCGTGTGTACCAGGTCGCCGACGAAGACTGCACCGGAACCGGTTTCGAGCCATGCCACCGACGAGCCGGGCGTGTGCCCGGGTGCGGGTTCGAGCCGCACGACGTCGTCGACCCGGTGCTCGCCGTGCCAAGTCTGCAGTTGACCCGCCTCGGCGATCGGCGCGATGCTGTCGGCGAAGACCAGCCGAATGCCCGCGAAGCGTGCTCTCTCGTCGTCGGTGCGTGGTGGCCGCATCCGCTCGGCGTTCTCCGGGCTGAAGTAGTCATAGTCGACGTCGGGCACCAGATAAGTCGCATTCGGGAACGTCGGCACCCACGACCCGTTCTCGAGCATGGTGTTCCACCCCACGTGGTCGTAGTGAATGTGGGTGTTGACGACGACGTCGACGTCGGCGGGCTGGACGCCGACGTCAGCCAGGCGGCGAAGGTAATCGGTGCGCAGGTGGTCCAGGGACGGCGCTTGCGGTCGGTCGCGGTCGTTGCCGACGCCGGTGTCGACCAGGATGGTGCGCCCCGCTGATCTGAGCACCCAGGTCTGAATCGCCGCGCGATAGGCCCGCGTCTGCGGTGTCCAATGGTGCGGTGCCAGGTCGTCGGTCCACAGCTCGGCCGGGGTGTCGGGAAACATGTCGTCGACGGTCCTGATCGGCCCCACCCATTCCAGGACCCGGTCGACCTCCACGCAGCCAATTCGAATGGTCATCGTGGCCCCCCGTCGGCGGCGTGGTCGAGCAATGCCAGCGGCCGCACCGGCGACCCGGTGGCACCCAGGATGTTCAACGGCGCGCAGACGAAGGCGAAATCGTCGTGCCCGCAAATTGATTCGAGGTTCATCACCTCCACGAGGTTGATGCCATGTTCGGCGAGCAGGATGCGGTGCACGGGCAACCGACTGTGTCCGATTTCCGGCGTGATCCGTTCCAGGGCAATCGTGTCGGCACCCACCATCGACACGCGACGTCTGGCCAGCCAGGCACCGGCGGAGGGATCAAGGCCCGGCACGCCGGTCTCCCGTCCGAGGTAAGCGGACTCGTCGGGCCACAGCTGCGCCCATCCCGTCCGCACCAACACCGCGTCGCCGCTCTCGATGGGGACGTCGACCATGTCGAGGTCGTCGGCGGTCACGGCGTCGGCGGGAGCAAGTCGGTCGACGCCGCGCAGTGCAGGCACGTCGACCAGGACGGCTCGGCGCACGGCGAGCGGAAACTCTTCGATTCCTCCGGCGGCGTGACGGCCGTCGACGACGCCGACCGGGCGCCCTCCGAAGACCTTGCCGTCGACGGCGACGTGGCAGAGGGCGTCCACATGAGTTCCGACATGCCCGCCGAAGGCGAACTTCTCACTGGCCCCGGTCATGCCGTCGGCGCGGATGACGTCGCCGTGGCGCGTCACCTGCTCGGATCGAAAACCTGGATGCGACGGTGACGAGGGCGCACCGTCGAACAGCGGTTGGCCTAGGTCCACGACCCGGACCGGATGTTCGGCGAGGTAGTCGAGGAGTCGCATGTCAGCACGCCTCGTCGAGAGAGCTGCCCCGCGTCTCGGGGAGGGTCAGCACGGTGGCTGCGGTGATCAGTAGCAAGACGACCACGTACCCGTCGAACGCGGACCGGCCAAGATGGGCGCTCGCCCACCCCAGGAGATAGGGAGCGGTGCCGCCGAACAAGGCCACCGTGATCGAGTACGGGATGGCCATGCCGCTGGACCGGATTCCGGTGGGGAACAGTTCGGCGAAGACCGCAGGCAAGATCGACACGCCAGCGGCAAGCGGCACCATTGCGATGAGCAACGCGAGGAACAGTTGCCAAGCCGTGTCCTGCAGCAGTGCCTGCAGCGGGAATTGAACGGCGGCACTTCCCAACACGCTGATCAGCAGAACCGGTTTGCGACCGATTCGGTCCGACAGGGCGCCCCACAGTGGCATCGCCCCCATGAACACCACGGCTGCGCAGATCGCGGCTGTGAGCGCGGCCGTGGAGCCGATGTGCAATGTGGTGATGGCGTAGGAAGGGGCCGCCACGACCCACGTGTAATAGACCACGGTGAAGCCGATGCTCAGTCCGACGACCTGTGCGACCCGTCGACGATGGCCATAGATGGTCGCGAAGATGCTTGGTGTCCTGGTGGTTTCGGAACTCGAGCGGAAGACGTCAGGCTCGTCCATGACCCGCCGCATGTAGGCGGTGATCAGACCGAAGGCGCCGCCCAGCAGGAACGGCACCCGCCAACCCCATTCGTGCATCGCGGTGGTCGACAGCTGCGAGGTCAGCACGAGGCCCAGGGCGATGCCGGTGGTATTTCCCAGCACGCTGGACACGTAGATGAGGCTGGACCAACGCCCGCGTCTGCCCGGTGGTGCAATCTCCGAAAGATAGGTCTGCGCGGCGGGAAGCTCGCCGCCGCATGCCATTCCCTGCACGAGCCGGGTGACGAGCAGAAGGATCGGCGCCCACAGGCCGATCGAGTGGTATGAGGGCGTCAGGCCCAGGACGAAGCTCGCCGCGGCCATGCAGCCGACGGCAAGCATCATCGTGAAGCGCCGTCCACGACGGTCGGCGAGGACGCCGAACAAGATGCCCCCCAACGGTCGAGCGCCGAAACCGACCGCGAAGACCGCGAGGCTGGACAGCACGGCGGTCGTGGGATCGGCGGTGTCGAAGAACTGGTCGGCGAAGAACGGTGCGAAGACTGCGTATACGCCCCAGTCGTACCACTCGATGGCGTGGCCCAGACCGATCGCCACGAGGTGACGTTTGGGTGTGGCGGTCGGGCCGGGATGCTGGCCGCGGGTGTTGATGACGGTCACGGTACTTCTCGCTTCGACGTAGACGGGGAGGTGTGCAAGCGGCGCACGGCGATGGACGCGAGCAGCGCCGCGCCGTCGACGAGCACGCCGTCGTCGAACAGCGCGTGGGGGCTGTGGTTGTAGGCGGCGTCGTCGGCGCTCAGGTCGGCAGGCATGGCGCCAAGACTGATGAAACAACCTGGGACGTGGGCCAGCACTCGGGAGAAGTCCTCCGAGCCGTTCTCCGGTCTGGTGGACCGCGTGACGCGGCGGTCGCCGAACATTTCGGTGGCGACGTCCAGGACCAGATCGGTTTCGGCGGGGTCGTTGACGGTTGCGGGACGCAGCGGGATGAAGTCGATCTCCACGCGCACACCGTGTGCATCGGCGATGCCCTGAAGCACCCGACGTGCAAGATGGTGCACCCGATCTTGGGCTGCGGCGGAGAACGTTCGGATGTTGGCGACGAAACGTGCCGATTCGGGAATGACGTTGGGCCGCTGGCCCGCCTCGACCACTCCGACGGTGACCACGGCGGGGTCGTGCGGGTCGACGTCGCGGCCGGCCGAGCGTTGCAGGGCGAGGATCATCTCCGCAGCGGCCGGCACGGGATCGCGGGCCAGGTGCGGTGCCGACGAGTGACCCCCGGCCCCCAGCACCCGGACGGCGAGCTCGGCCGACGCCGACAGCACGGCACCGGGGCGGGTGCGGATCTGACCGGCAGGCTGGTTGGAGAAGACGTGCAGTGCATACGCCGCGGCGACGGGTGTCCCCGCCGCGGCGAGCACGCCCTCGTCGAGCATCGCTCGTGCGCCCTCCCATCCCTCCTCCCCGGGCTGAAACATCAACACGACGTCACCGTCGAGCTCGTCTCGGCGCGCGCACAGCAGTTCGGCCGCTCCGACCAACATCGCTGCGTGCAGATCATGACCGCATCCGTGCATGGCATCGGGCACCTCCGAGGCGTATGGAACATCGGTGACTTCGTGTACCGGCAAGGCATCCATGTCGGCCCGCAACAACACCGCACGGCGCGACGTCGCGCCCCGAATGACGGCGATGATCGACGACAGCGACGTGCCGGTGGTGATCTCCAGCGGCAGGTGGTTCAGCGAATCGAGAAGCCGAGCTTGGGTCTCTGGCAGCAGCAGGCCGATTTCCGGCCGGCGGTGTAGGTCTCGGCGCAGCGCAATCAGCCGGTCGGCGAGAGCGCTGCGTTCTGGCGTCTGAAGCATGCCGTTTACGTTGCCGAATAGAACCTCAGTGTGGCCGACAACGATACTTTTGTGACATATACCCGGGCTCTAGACTAGATGTGTGCATCCTGCGCCACTCGACGAGCTCGACCTTCGCCTGGTGAACGCCCTGCAGATCGCTCCTCGCGTGAGCTGGTCGGAGGCGGGCCGCATCCTCGGAAGTGGGCCGCAGGTGCTGGCGGCGCGGTGGGACCGACTGGTCGCCAGCGGTGCTGCCTGGGTCACCGTCCACCCCGGCGGGACGTATCGGCATCAAGTGACCGCGCTGGTCGAAGTCGACTGTCGATCCGGCGCCCAACGCGATGTCGTGGGGCAGCTGTGTGCGGACCCACGCGTGGTGACCGTCGAGGAGTCCACGCAGGGTTACGACCTGCTGCTGACGGTGATGACCGCGAACATGACCGACATGAGCCAGTTCGTCGTCAACGAGCTTGGCGAGATGGCCGGGGTCGCCGGCAGACGGACCTACGTGGCGACCGCGGTCCACCGCGACGGGAGCAGCTGGCGGCTCGACGCCCTCGACAAATCCCAGGTTCGCGAACTGGAGAACACCGCGCGACGTTCTCGTACCGCAGCGGTCACCACCCCGCCCCCCAATGCGTGGCCCATCATCTGCGAACTCAGCTGCGACGGAAGACGATCCGCTGCCGAAATCGCCACACGCATCGGGCGCAATCCGGCGACCGTGCGTCGGCAACTTCCCCGGCTGCTGTCATCGGGGACCCTCTCCATCCGGTGCGAGGTCGCTCAGACCGCTGCGCGCCGCCCGATCAGCTGTACGTGGCGTGCCCGGGTTCGGCCGGCCGACCGGACGCGGACGATCGCGGCCCTGCACACCATGCCCAACCTACGGTTGTGCATGTCCACCACGGGTGAGGCGAACCTGCTCATCACGGCGTGGGCCGTGGACCTGGCGCGCGTGCTCGAGATCGAACAGGACCTGGGAGACAAACTGCCGTGGTTGGCGCTGCGTGACAGTGGCATCAACCTTCGGACCGCCAAGCGGGTGGGATGGCTCCTCGACGAAAACGGTTACGCCACCGGCGAGTTGATCACACCGATAGCACTGAAACCCACGGCGTAGTTGGCGAGGCCGCCCCTCCGACCGCGGCCCCTCCAACCGGGATCGTCGTTGCCACTGCAGCACGGATGTGACATCTTCGTAGCAGAGCCTCGACGAGGGCTTCCGGACGATGGGTGCCGTACCCGGTGTGCGACAAGACGGCCCGGGGAGATTCTCGTGTCCTGGGTGGCGCTGGTCATGTCGGGTTTTCTGGAGGCCGTGTGGGCAACCGCCCTCGGCCGGTCCGAGGGGTTCAGCAAGCTCCTGCCGAGCGTGGCGTTCTTGGTGGCGCTCATCGCCAGCATGGCCGGGTTGACCTACGCGATGCGGGACCTGCCGGTCGGAACGGCGTACGCCGTGTGGGTGGGAATCGGAGCGGTCCTCACCGTGGTCTACGCGATGGCCACGGGGGAGGAGTCGGCCTCCGTTCTCAAGGCGGCGTTCTTGGTGATGATCATCGCAGGGGTGGTCGGACTCAAGCTCGCGCACTGACTCGTCGGCGTCGGATCGCCCCGTCGGCGGGGTCGCCGACGAACCTCGAGGTGGTTCTGTAAAGCTGCTCGGCATCGAATCACGGAGGACGACGATGGCGACACCGCAGGACACCGCTGCGCCCCAACCCCTGGCCACGCACGCGCCGGCGCGCGCGTGGGCCGCCGTCGCGGTGCTCGCCCTCGTCGGCACCCTCAACTACGTCGACCGCTTCCTGCCTGGCGTGCTGGCCGAGCCCATCAAGCACGACTTGGCGTTGTCCGACACCGCAATCGGCGTCATCAACGGTTTCGGTTTCCTCATCGTCTACGCCGTGTTGGGCATCGCGATCGCGCGGGTCGCGGACCGTGGCATCTTCGGTGCCGTCATCGCGGGCTGCCTGACGTTGTGGGGCTCGATGACCATGCTCGGCGGCGCGGTCCAGTCAGGGTTCCAGCTCGCGTTGACCCGCGTCGGCGTGGCCGTCGGGGAGGCGGGCAGCACGCCGGCAGCCCACGCCTACGTGGCGCGCAATTTCGTTCCCGAGAAGCGGTCGGCACCGCTGGCGGTCATCACGATGTCCATTCCGTTGGCCAGCGCCGCCAGCCTGCTCGGCGGCGGCCTGCTCGCCGAGAGTATGGGCTGGCGAATGGCTTTCGTGGTGATGGGCGGGATCAGCGTACTGCTGGCGCCCCTGGTGCTGTGGGTGGTGGGCCCTCGCCAGAGCCTGCCTGCCCCGCCGCCGCGGGAGCGCTCCGCCGCGCCGAACTGGTGGCATCTGCTGCGCAAGCCCAGCTTCCTGGCCATGGTGGCCGGCACCGCGTTGGTGTCGGCGGCCGGTTACTCGCTGACGACCTTCGCGCCCGCGTTCCTGATGCGCAGCCGCGGCATGTCGCTCGGCGAAGTCGGTGTCGAGTACGGCCTGGCCACCGGTGTCCTCGGGGTTCTCGGGCTGCTCGTCGTCGGCCGGATCGCAGACCGGCTGGCCGCTCGCGACCCGCGCTGGTTGCTGTGGATCGTGGTCATCCTGATCGCGGGCCTGCTGCCGTCGTCGGTGTTGGCCTTCGTCGTCGAGAGCCGCGCCTGGTGCGTAGTGCTGCTGGCGCTGGCCTACGTCATCGGCACCGCGTACTTGGCGCCGTCGATTGCGGCGGTCCAGCGGCTGGTGCTCCCCGAGCAGCGCGCGACGGCGTCCGCCGTCTTCCTGTTCTTCAACGCGACGTTGGGCGCGGTCGGGCCGTTTCTGACCGGTGTGATCAGCGATTCGCTGACCGCGGAGCTAGGCCCCCAGGCGCTGGGCCGTGCACTGCTGATCCTGGTGCCGACGATGCAGCTGGTGGCGATTGGCTGCTATGCGCTTGCGGCGCGCCGCTATCGCCGAGACGTCGTCGACGAGCCCTGAGGAACCTTCACCGGCCACCCACTCCACGAAGCGCCGCGCTCAGAGTCACCCTGTGTCAGCGCGACGAGGCCTTGTGCGTCCAGCGGTTCGGATCGGTCTCGAGGGCGCGTCGATCCCATCCCATCGAGTCGGCGGCCGCGCCGTAGGTGAACTCCAGGAAGTCCAGCACCGCCCCGTCTGGATCCTCCGCCTGGCGGACGACCTCGTAGGGCAACAGATACTGCCGCAATCCGGCGTCGTAGAACACGCCGGCGGGGCGTCCCGCAGCCTCGTCGAATCCGACGGGTTCCGGATAGGCGTAGGAGTAGAACGCCCCCTCGGCCGCGCCGCCAGGCCAAAATCCGCAGCTGCTCAGTTCGTGGGAGTACCCCTCCTCCATCACCCAGTCACCGCAGTTCGGCGCGCCTCCGGGGTGTCGGGGTGCGAGCCGGCCGGAGAACCTCGTGCACGCCAGATCGAACGAACCCCAGAAGAAGTGCACGGGACTGACCTTGCCGATGAAACGGGCACGGAAGCGTCCGATGACCCGGTCGGCCTGTATCAGCTGTCGCCAGAATGCGTTGGCCGCGTTGGGGTCGTAGTCGGCGTGAGTGTCTTCGGCGAACGGGATGGCGGGGTCGACTTCATTGGGCCCGGAGGAGAGGGTCGCCTCGACACCCAGACCGCTGAGCGTCTCCAGCAATTCCTGGTGGAACCGCGCCACGGAGGCGTCCCGCAAATCGATCGTGGCGTAGCCACCGTCGCTGACCCGCACGACGAGTGCGTGGTCGACGAAGTCGAACTCCATGTCGAATGAGCCGGCGCCCACGGGGATCGCCGACGTCGTCAACCCTCGCGGTGACACGTAGAGCGGCACCTGCCACCAGTGGTTGAGCAGCGGCGCGTGGGCAAGTCGCACCTTGCCCACGATCTGGCTCCACATGTGCAGCGATCTGCGCGTCGGTTCCCAGTCGTCGACGCGGAGTGCCGGCCAGCGGTCATCCGCTCGGACATCGGTCATCGGGACCTCCTCGTGGTTGCCGCATCCGGGGTTCTCCGAGAGTCGTTGGTTCACTGCGCGGCAGGCGACTGAAGTGATGTAATTGACATGTAAATCTTCGCAGAAATCATTCACATGTCAACTAGTTGGGGAACGATGGGCGCAGCCAAGCGCAGTGGGCTTCCCACCAGTGAAGAGTTCGCGGTGTGGCGGGCCTACATCCAAACGGTCGAGATCCTGCGCGCGCGAGTGCAAGCCAAGTTGCAAGCGGACTCCGGACTCTCCGAAGGCGACTACAAGGTGTTGCTCGCGCTGAGCGAGACCGAGGACAAGACATTTCGCTCCTCCGAACTCGCCGCGCACATCGAGTGGGAGCGCAGCCGGTTGTCAGGCCACCTTGGGCGCATGGAGAAGCGAGGGCTCATTCGGCGCGAGCCGTGCGCCGACGACGCGCGGGGTTGGCAAGTCGTGCTCACCGAGGACGGTGCGCGCGCTCTTCGGGCGAGCTTGGGCCCCCATTCGAGGGCGGTCAAGTCGTACTTCGTCGACGCGTTCACCGACGCTCAGCTTTCGGAGATCGACGACACCACGAGAGCACTGCGACGTCACCTCGGCCTCACCCCGATGACCGGGAAGTACCCCAAGTGAGGATCCCGTCCACTCGCCAAGAGGCCCCGGTCGAGGTCAACGGCGCTTGAGCTCTCTGCCGTTGGCGGTGAGCACTTCGTCGGACAGTGCGGGATCGGCGTCGGCAATGGCACGTGCGATGAGCTGGGCGCCCACCAGCTGGCTGAACACGGCAATGGCCTGCTCCCGGGCCCTGCGTGGATCGAGTTTCGTATCGGTCTGCTGTGCGCTGCCGCGGAGCAGGTCGGTGATGGCGGCGATGTAGCCCTGCAGGCCACGCCGGTACTCCTCCTGGGCGGCCACACCGTGCCGTCCGGCGTCGGCAGCCAGAGCGGCAGACGCGCAGCCGGCTTCGGGGTGGTCGCGGTGCTCGGCACTCAGGTAGCCGTCGACGATGGCATTCAGGGCCGCCCGGCTGGAGCGGGGATGGGCGCCGATCAGATCGTCGACCACACCGAGGGACGCGGTGAAGCCCTGGTTGAGGACTTCCAATGCGAGGTCTTCCTTGGACGCGAAGTGATTGTAGAAACCGCCGTGGGTCAGCCCGGCCGTCTTCATCAACTCGTCGATGCCCAACCCGTCGATGCCGCGCGCCTTGAAGCCCTCGCTGGCGGCGGCCACGATGCGCTCGCGATTGAGTTCCTTCTGCTGCCGTGACACACGAGGCACCTGAAACTCCCGTCCCGACGAGCGTATTGAGTGATCACGGCACGGTCAGCCGATCAATGGTGCCCGTCATCAAAGTCATGCTAACTCACCGACTCGCCGTGTCGATCGCCAAACGGGCTGCCCGTCACGGTGGTGATGTGGCGGGCTCGACGATCCCCGTCGTGCGTGGCGACGGTCGCCGTAGTCTGACCAGATGACGTCGGCGTCGCACGACAAGCCGAGCGATTGCGGCGCGCGTGCCGACGGCGTCCGTTGGCGGGAGCGAAGCCGCCTCGTACGGGCGGTGCGGCTCTGGCGTACGCGGAACCCCCGTACCTTTCGCGAGAAGGTTCGCTACAAGATGTTGCGCGACCATCGCGCCCTGGTCGTGACCTTCGCCGACAAGGCGGCGGTTCGTGACTATGTCGCCGAAGTGGTTGGACAGCAGTATCTTCCGCGGGCGTATGCCATCGTCGACGACCCCGCGGACCTGCTCGACGCGGACCTGCCCGGCAGGTATGTCGTCAAACCGACGCACGGTAGCGGAGCGGCCGTCGTCGTCTCCGACCGCGCGCCCCTCGACGCACGTCTGCCGTCGGAGCCGGGGAGCTGGACGTACCGCAACGTGTCGGCGGAGTTCGCGTCTCGCGCCGACGTCGTGCGGATCGCCCAGGGCTGGGTCGCCCAGCTCTACGGCCAGGGTCCGAATCGGGAGTGGGTGTACGGGCGGATACCGCGGCGGGTCATCGTCGAAGAGATGCTCGCGACCGCCGACGGCTCGATTCCCGACGACTACAAGTTCTTCGTCTTCCACGGCCAATGCGCCTTCATACAGGTGGACGCGGGCCGGTTCGGCCGGCGGACGCAGGACTTCTTCCGGCCCAATTGGCAGCACCTGCCGCTCAGCGCCGGACCGCCGTGGGCAGATCCCCAACCCGGCAGGCCGCTGCGCCTCGGGGAGATGATCACCCTGGCCGAACGACTCGGCGCCGCGACCGACTTCGTCCGCGTCGACCTGTACGAGGTCGACGGGCGCGTCGTCTTCGGTGAGCTCACCAGCTTCCCCGCGGGAGGCGACAGCCCGTTCGACCCCGAGTCGTTCAACGAGGTGTTCGGCCGCCCGTGGACCGTGCCTCGGCGCTACCGCTAGCGGCGGCGCAGCGCGCGGCGGGCGTGGGGCCAGAACGGCAACCCGGCGGCGAAGGTGCCCCCCGCGGCGGTCAGGACGACCGCGGCGTCGACGCTGGTGCGGCCCTCGCGGGACCAGTAGACGTCCTCCAGGTCGATGAGCAGGGCCAGTTCGTCGACGATCAGCGCCAGGGCCGAACCGTAGGCGACGGCGGTCAGCGGGTGACGCCGATGCCGTTCGCGTCCGCGCAGGGTCATCGCGCCGATGCCCGCCAGGCCGGCGATTCCGAGGTTGTAGTGGTGAAAGTGGTGGCCGCCCAGCGACATTCCGCCACTGCTCGGACCGTGTCCGTCGTGGATCCAGTGGGTGAGGGCGCGCACGCCTGCGAAGGTCGCCGTGAACGAGCCCCAGGCGATGAGCGTGGACTGCTCGCCCGGCTGCAGGCGTCGTGTCCACTCCTCCGCGAGGCGCTGCCGACGGGTCTTGGACGGGGAGTGTTCCTGGGCGGTCGAGCGGTCGGTCGGGTCGCCGACGTCGCTTGGCTGCGTGGTCGATTGCGTCATCGAACGTCCCGTCTACCGTCTGCGCGCCGCGTCGCGCGCTGCTGGAACGCTAGATCCGGGAGATGTCAGCACATGGGCCCAAAGGCTGTCGATGTCCTGTCAATCGCGCATGCTTGGCCAACCTCACCGGGCGCCCCGGCGACGACGGACGGTTCCGGCGCCGTCTGTCAGACTGAGATCTGACGACCAGGTCAGCAGGTGACGGGGGAACGCGATGGCGGGCCAGATGGGCCAGGTAGACCGGCGGCCGCTCTATGAGCAGGTGGCGGAGCGTCTCCGCGAGTTCATCGACACCAGTGGAATGCAACCCGGGGACAAGCTGTCGAACGTTCGTGATTTGGCGTTGGAGTTGCAGGTCGGGCGCTCCTCGATCCGCGAGGCGATCACCGCCCTGCGCGCCCAGGGCATCGTGGAGGTTCGGCACGGGGACGGGATCTACCTGCTGCAGCGGCCCGAGAACATCATCGCGTCGCTGGCGGCCGAACTCGTCGAGACGCACGTCGACCACCCGTACATCTGGGAGACGCGGCAAGCCCTGGAAACGCAGTGCGCGCGATTGGCGGCGGTGCACGCTACGAAGGCGGACCTTCGCGAACTGGACGCTGCCCTCAAGCAGATGAGCGACGAAATCGACTCGGGGCTAGCAGGATTGGACGGCGATCGGCGGTTTCACCTCGGCGTGGCCACTGCCGCGCACAATCCGTTGCTGCTCCGCCTGCTCAAGGGGATGACACCCGCACTCGACCGGACGTCGGAGACGTCGTTGACCAGGCCCGGGCAGCCGGCACAGTCTCTCGTGGACCACGGGGGCATCGTCGAGGCCATTCGTGCGCACGAGGCGGCCCAAGCCGCCGACAGAATGCTGGCCCACCTCGTCGGTACCACCGACCGGCTCGTCAGGCGCTGACGAGGCTCGGCGGCGGCTCCGTCGCGACGTCGATCGCGAATGTCGAGGTGCCGGGCAACGGGGCAGCTGTTACATTTCAGGTGATCTGATCACCTGCACACTGCGGCCGTGATTCGAGGGTCGAAGTCAGAGCACCTGAACACTTGGAGAGGGCGTCACATGGGCTCAGCATTCATTGCCGCGAACGGATTGTGGTCGCAGGAGCAGCAGGAGTCAGGGGCGCGGTTGCTGTCGCGCCTCGAAGAGTTGGACCTACGCCAGGTGCGGATCAGCTGGGGTGACCAGCACGGCATCCTGCGGGGCAAGACCCTCGAAGTCGATGCCTTCCGGTCTGCCCTCAAGGAGGGCCAGGACTTTCAGACGGCGACCCTGATCTTCGACACGACGAACAACCCGGCGGTACCGCCATTCGAGGCGCAGGGCTTCGGCGACGCCCGGCTCACCGGGCTGCCGGACGCAGTCTTGGTTCCGGACCCGACGACGTTCCGCGTGCTGCCCTGGGCGGACCGGACCGGTTGGGTGTTGTCCGAGATGTACTACCGCAACGGCGAACGGGTGCCGTTCGACACCCGCGGGGTGCTGAAGGCGCAGCTGGCGAAGTTGGAGTCGGAGGGATTCAGCTTCACCACCGGCGCGGAACTCGAGTTCTACATCACTCGTCTGGTGGATCCCAAGCTGACCTTCGCCGATTCCGGATGGCCGCCGGCTCCACCGCAGGTGACGGCGTTGTCGCACGGGTATCAGTACCTGACGGAGAACCGAGGTGACGAGGCCGACGCCATCCTGTCGGTGTTGCGCGACGAGATCGTCGCACTGGGAATGCCGTTGGCCACCGTGGAGGACGAATGGGGACCAGGGCAGGTGGAGATGTCCTTCGACCCGCTCAGCGGTACCCAGACCGCCGACAACGTGCTGCTCATTCGTAGCGCCGTCAAGCAGATCTGCCGGCGTCACGGCTATCACGCCACCTTCATGTCGCGCCCGGCGTTTCCCAACATCGTGTCCAGTGGGTGGCACCTGCACCAGTCGCTCGGTGACGCGGGCGCGGCGAACGTCTTTCCTGGAGGGGACGGGAGGCTGCTCTCCGACACCGCCATGCACTACATGGCCGGGTTGCTCGAGCACGCGAAGGCCAGCTCGGTGCTCACCACGCCCACCATCAACGGCTACAAGCGGTACATGGCCAATTCCTTTGCCCCGGACCGCATTGCCTGGGCGGAGGAGAACCGCGGTGCGATGATTCGCGTCTCCGGGGCCCGCGGTGACGGATCGACCCACTTGGAGAACAGGATCGGCGAGCCCACGGCCAATCCGTATCTCTACCTGGCCTCGCAGCTGATCGGTGGCCGCGACGGCATGGCGCGCAAGCTCGACCCTGGCCCCTCGGCCGACGAGGCGTACACCGCGGACGTCCCGCTGATACCGAGCACGCTGGAAGAGGCGCTTCGCCACTTCACCGAGAGCGACGTCATGCGGCGCGAACTCGGGGACGTCTTCGTCAACTACCTCACCACGATCAAGCAGAAGGAGATCTCGCGTTTCAACGCATATGTCACCGACTGGGAACATCGCGAGTACTTCGAGGTCTACTGACCGGTACCGACCACTTCACGCATACCCGAGAGTCGACGGATGGCACTGAAGGTCATTGCAGAGCATCGTGAGGCGGAGCCGGGGCCTCATTCGATCACGGTGGCGGCGGCCCAGCTGGGCGGGCCATGGCTCAAGCCTGCGGCCCGCTTGACCCGGATCCTCGACGCGGCGCACGTGGCGGCAACCGCGGGGGCCACGCTGATCGCCTACCCGGAGACCTACCTGTCCGGGTATCCCTTCTGGCCATCCCGCACCCAAGGCGCCTTGTTCGACCACCCAGACCAAAAAGACTGCTACGCCTACTATCTCGACGCCGCGGTCGAAGTGGGTGGCCCAGAACAACGCGAGCTGGAGTCCGCCTCCGCAGATCTCGGAATGACGATGATCGTCGGGGTCACCGAGCGTGGCCGCGCGGCGGGCCGCGGTACCGCCTGGTGCACGCTGCTGACCATCGATCCACGACGGGGACTGGTGGGACACCACCGAAAGCTGGTGCCCACCTACGACGAACGCCTGGTGTGGGGATCCGGAGACGGGGCCGGCCTGATCGCCCACCCCGTCGGCAACGCGGTGGTGGGTAGTTTGAACTGTTGGGAGAACTGGATGCCCCAGGCACGCACCGCGCTCTACGCACAGGGAGAGACCGTGCACGTCTCGGCGTGGCCCGGCTCGAGCGCGCTCACCGGCGACATCACCCGGTTCATCGCGGCCGAGGGCCGAGTCTTCAGCGTCGCCGCGTCGGGACTGATCACCGCGGAGTCGATACCCGATGACTTCCCGCTGGCCGAACAGCTGCGCGCGGCATCCGACACGGTGGTGTTCGACGGTGGCAGTGCCATCGCCGGACCCGACGGCAACTGGCTGATTCCACCGGTCGCGAACGTGGAGGGCGTCATCGTCGCCGACCTCGACCTCGACCGCGTCTTCGCCGAACGACTGAACTTCGATCCGACGGGACACTACTCGCGGCCGGACGTCTTTCGGACCGTCGTCAACCGGACGCGCGATGAAGCCGTCCGGTTCACCGAGGACGCGCAAGGGCGCCTGCCGGAGGCATGATGACCACGCAGGTGCGTCGGCGCGCGACGTAAGATCTCTCAGCCCGCGTCGCGGTCGACGCCGGTCGTGCGGAATCGACTCCGGTAGGTCCCCGGGGAGATGCCGAGGGTGCGCTGAAAGGTCCGTCGCATCGTGTCCGAACCCCCAAAACCGGCGCGATGCGCGACCGACTCCTGGCTGCTGTCTTCGCTCGCCAGAAGCATCTTCGCCGCCTCCATTCGGGCTTGCTCGACGAACCGGGCCGGCGTCATGCCGACCTGGTCTCCGAACATCCGTACCAGGTGGCGCTCGCTGACTGCCGCCCGAGCTGCCATCGCCGCGTTCGAATGATCGGCCCCGGGATTGGCGACGATGGAGTCGAGGATCTCTCGGAGGCTCTTGGTGACCGGCAGCGACGATTGAGCCCAGACGCTGAATTGGGCCTGGCCCCCGGGGCGTTGGAGGAAGACGACCATCCAGCGCGCCACGCGCCGTGCCACGGCCGGACCGTAGTCGCTCTCCACGAGCGCAAGCGCCATGTCCGTGCCCGCGCTGATCCCGGCGCCGGTCATGAACGGACCGTCCTGGACGAACAGCGAATCGGGGTCGACCGCCACCTTGGGATAGTCGGCGGCAAGCGCCTGGCAGTGCGCCCAGTGCGTGGTCGCGCGCCGCCCGTCGAGCAGTCCGAGGGCGGCGAGGACGAACGCGCCGGTACACACGGATGCGACACGGCGCGACCGCGGGGCGAGGACGCGCACCATCTCCAGTGCACACTCGTTGCCGTCCGGTGTCCGTTCTTCGGGGATGTCGTGCTCGCCGGGGGTGAAGGTGAATGCGGGCGGTACCCCGCCGGGCACGATGAGCGTGTCGACGACGTCGGGAACCTCCGCCAACGGCATGTCCGCGTTGATCGACGCGTAGGCCGTCGTGCCCACGGCCTCGCCGGTGGGCGATGCCAGTATGACCCGATACCGTGCCCCAAAGTCGTTGGCGCGGGCGAATATCTCCAAGGGTGCCGCCACGTCCTGCAGCGTCACCTTGTCGTACAGAGCGAACACCACCGTTCTCGGAGCGCTCGCGGTGTGTCCGTAATCGTCGGCCATCTGTCCGGTGCTGCCCTTCCGTCTGCCCCGCTCGCATACGACACTCGATGGCACGGGTCACCGGCGATCTGGGAGAAGACGATCAACGTAACCGGGTTCTGTTACCGCAACGTTGCGGTTGATCGCGAATCTCCGCCTGCTCCCCGTTGTCGGCGTTGACAACTCCTGCAATTCAGCTGGCATTCGACGAATGCCGTTGCTGCCATGCCGATTAGAGAGTGGTCTGCGTGTCGGAAAAGAATGCTTTGACGTTGAGCATCGGATTTCTCGGCGCCGTCGCGGTGTGGTTGACCGCGATGGTCGTCCAGGTGCCCGTCTGGGTGGTGTTCATCGCCTGGGCGTCCTTCTTCATCCTCGGCGGCGGACCACGAGGACTCCTGCAATCCGCGGCGAGCAACCTGACCGGGATCGTCATCGCCTCGCTGTGCTTGCTCGTCGCCCAGCAGGCCGACCTCGGGGCGTGGTTGACCGGTGTCGTCGTCGGCATCGGCAGCGCACTCATGGTGGCGGTGTCACGGGTGCCGATCCTGTCCGCGATACCCGCCAGCGTGTGGGGCTTCGCGTCCACGGTGGGCACCACCGCAGTCACCGGCCGGGACATGCTCTACACCGACTCCATTGGGCACCCCGTCGTGATCGTCGTGACGGCGATGCTGCTCGGGGGCCTCTTCGGGTTCGCCTCCGAGGCGCTGGCCAATGTCCTGACCACCACTCGGCATGAAAGTGAGGAAGCAACGGCATGAAGCTGCAGCACACACTGGGAGGACTCGAGGGCCTTGGGCCCGTCGACTTCGAGAAGAGGGTGTTCGTCGAGGAGTGGGAGAAGCGCATCTTCGGCATCCACACCGCCTTGATGGGATTGAGCGACTCACTGCGCGGAGCGCTCCCCGGTTACGACCTCGACTCGGCGGGAACGTCGTTCCGGACGACGTGGACGTGGGCCGACCTCCGCAAGGGCGCCGAGTCGATGAACCCGTTCGACTACTTCAAGTACCGCTACTACGAGAAGTGGCTGGGCGGCATCAGCGGCTACTGCGTCGAACAGGGTTACCTGACCGAGGACGAACTCGCCGCGGCCATCGCCGAGAACCGCAGCGCGGCCGACGCGCTCGTGTCGGAGGGACCCGCCGGGGCCATCGACGATCAGGTCATTCGCTATCTGCGAGAGGGAGATTCGCCTCGGCGCGGTCCGGCGACGCCTCGGTTCGAGGTGGGGGACACCGTCCTGATCGCCAATCCACCGTCGGGTGACCACACCCGTTTGCCCGGCTTCCTACGCGGGCACGAGGGCGTGGTGGCGTCGGTCGCCGAGGGCAACTACACGTACTTCTGCTCCACCGGCGGTGACGGACTCGGTGACCCAGTTCCGGTCTACGTCGTCCGCTTCGACCCTGCCGTGCTGTGGGGTGCGATGGCGGAGCACCGTGGCAGCCCCGTCTACGCGGAGCTCTACGAGCCGTACCTGACCCCAGCCACCCACGCGGAAGAGGACTGAACACGATGACCGACCAGTTCGCATATCCATCCGACCGTGAATCGGCGAGTGCAGCGAAAGTGCAAGCGTTGGAAGCCCTTCTGATCGAGAAGGGAGTCATCACGAGCACCACGGTGGACAAGGTGCTCGGCTACTTCGAGTCGGAGATGACGCCGCTCAACGGCCAGAAGATCGTGGCCCGAGCGTGGGTGGACGAGGAGTTCGCCGCCCTGCTCGCCAACGATGCGCCCGCCGCCATCGCGCAACTCGACCTACCCGACGGCATGGCGGGAGCCGAGGGCGAGCACATCGCGGCCGTGGTCAACGGACCGGGCGTCCACAATCTCGTCATCTGCACGTTGTGTTCGTGCTTTCCCTGGCCGGTCCTCGGCCTGCCGCCCTATTGGTACAAGGACCCGGTGTTCCGTGCCAGGGCCGCGCGTGAACCGCGTGCCGTTCTGACCGAACTCGGCGTACCGCTCGAGGAGGACACGGAGGTCAGGGTCTGGGACTCCAGCGGACACTCACGCTGGTTCGTCGTGCCCTCCCGACCCGAGGGAACCGACGGACTGACCGAAGAACAGCTCGCCGCCCTCGTCACCACCGAATCCATGATCGGCGTGGCGGTCGTCGAGCCCCCCGCCACAGTTGGGAGCAACGCATGACCACCAGCGAAGTCCAGTACGACGAGTCGGGCAAGGTCCGGCTCCACGACAGCTGCGTCACCGACGCGAATCAGCCAGTCTTTCAGGAGGATTGGCAGCGGCGTGCATTCGGTCTGGCCGTTGCGCTGTCCGAGTTCGACCACTACAGCTGGGACGACTTCCAGGGCGAACTGATCCGGTCGATCGACACGTGGGAAGAGAAGGACGAGGCCCCGAGTTCGTGGGAGTACTACGACCACTGGGTGGCTGCGCTAGAGCGGGTGGTCGACGAGCACGGTCTGCTCGCCGACGGCTACGTCGGTCCACGCGAGCGGGATCACGACGACGACCACGACCATGACCACCACTAGTTAGAGGAGACGACATGACACTCGGCACCACCCTTTCCCCGGGGATCGACGTTCCCTCGATCCCGTTGACGAAGATCGCGCCGTGGGCGGTCTTCGTCGGACTGCTCGCGCTGCTGGCGGTGTTCTTCATCAGTACCGAGCAGGGCGCCGTCTCGATGCTGTCGGGCACCGGGGTTCACGAATGGGTCCACGACGCCAGGCACCTGCTGGGCTACCCATGCCACTGATGAACGCGCGAGCGTTCCTGATTCGCGGACTGCTGGCCGGACTGGTGGCCGGGTTCGCCGCCTTCGCCGTCGCGTACGTGGTGGGAGAACCGCACGTAGACAGGGCGATTGCGATCGAGGAGTCGGGAGCCACATCAGCCGATCACCACGGTGACACCGACGGCGCCGTCCCAGGTCACTCCCACGACGAGGACACCGCCGTCGTGAGCCGCCAAGACCAGTCGACGTGGGGCCTCGCCACGGGGACCGTGACGATCGGCGTGACGATTGGCGGGATCCTCGCCCTGGTGGCTGCCGGAGTGATGGGCCGCATCGGAAGGCTGTCCCCCGGGACCTCTACGGCCCTCATGGGGTTGATCGGCTACGTGTCGGTGGTGCTCGTGCCGTTCCTGAAGTATCCCGCCACGCCGCCGGCGGTCGGCTCGGGCGACACCATCGGCGCGCGCACCGCGCTGTACTTCGCCTTTCTGGTGACGTCGGTGGCCGCCGCAGCCGCGGGCACGGTCCTGACGACGACGTTGGTGCGGTCCCGCGGCGTTCACGGCGCGGTGCTCATCGGAGTCGGGGTCTACCTGTCGGTGGTGGTAGCCGCCGGTGCTCTGATGCCGACCGTCGACGAGATCGGTGACTTCCCCGGCGACGTGCTCTGGGACTTCCGGCTGGCGTCACTGATCACGCTCACCGCACTGTGGGCCACGGTGGGAGTCGTGCTCACCACGCTGATCCGTCGTCTCCATGCCGAACACGCTCGGCACCAGGCACGCCGGGCATTCGCCGCGAGTTTGTGACGAGGGCAGACCAGGCCCCCGCCGTCGGCACCCGACGTGCCGTGACCTGCTGTTGACAACCTGCAGATGGCAGGACTACGCACATGGGATCGAACTTGAACGACTGAGTCTGAGACTTCACGACTTTCACAGATGAGGGCCCTTCATGAAATCCCATCTCGCCACGGAATCCGCTCTCGCGATCGAACGCCGAACGATCGAGGTCATTCCCGACGGTGAGCGTCATGGAACGCCGCGCAACCAGTTCACCCTGTGGTTCGGCGCCAACATGCAGATCACCGCCATCGTCGACGGTGCCCTGGCCTTCGTGTTCGGCGCAGACGCAATCTGGGCCATCGTCGGACTGCTCATCGGCAACGTGCTGGGCGGAATCGTGATGGCGTTGCACTCGGCCCAGGGGCCGCGGCTCGGTCTGCCGCAAATGATCTCCAGCCGTGCGCAATTCGGTGTGTACGGCGCCGTCGTGCCACTTCTGCTCGTCGTCCTCATGTACCTGGGTTTTGCCGCGACCGGCACGGTCCTGGCCGGTCAGGCCATCGGACACATCCTGGGCTCGGACGACGTCGCCGTCGGCATCGTCGTCTTCGGCGCGTTGACCGCGGTCGTGGCGGTGACCGGGTACCGCCTGATCCACACGATCGGGAGGGTGGCCTCCGTCGTCGGCATCATCGGCTTCACCTACCTGGCGATCCGGTTGTTCGCCGACTACGACGTCGCGTCGGTCGTCGGGGTGAAGCCGTTCGACGTCGTCACGTTCCTGCTCGCCATCTCACTCGGTGCAGGCTGGCAGCTGACCTACGGGCCCTACGTGGCGGACTACTCCCGCTACCTGCCGCGGACGACGAGCGCGCGCGCCACCTTCTGGTCCACGTTGGCCGGCACCGTCATCGGATCTTCGTGGTCCATGGCGTTCGGCGCGCTGGTGGCCGCCGTCGCCGGGGACGTCTTCCTCGACGACCAAGTCGGGTTCGTCGGCGGTCTCGCCGGCCCAGCCGTGGTGGCGGTGCTGATCTACCTCGTGATCGTGGTCGGGAAGTTGACGATCAACTGCCTGAATGCCTACGGCGGCTTCATGTCGATCCTCACCACCGTGACCGCGTTCAACGGTCAGACCCGGGTCTCCTCCGCCGCGCGCGCCGTCTACATCGTCGGATTCACTGCCGTCTCGGTGCTGATCGCACTCGGAGCCAGCACCGACTTCCTGACCAACTTCAAGAACTTCGTGCTGACGCTGCTCATGGTCTTCACTCCATGGAGCGCCATCAACCTCACCGACTACTACCTCGTCTCCCGGGAACGCGTCGACGTTCCCGCGCTCTACGATCCCGCCGGCCGGTACGGACGTTGGAACGCAACCGCCCTGGGCTGCTACGTGATTGGCATCTTGGTGCAGATTCCGTTCCTTGCTCAGACGTTGTACACCGGCCCCGTCACCGACATGCTGGGCGGCGCCGACATCTCGTGGATCGTGGGGTTGGTCGTCACGGCCGCGCTCTACTACCCGCTGGCTCGGCGCACCAGCAATCCGCCGGGATCGATGATCCAGCCCGCCGGAGCGACACCGGGCGTGGCGACCTAGTCGGCGGTCACGGCACGGGCGTCGTCAGGGGAGCGCCGGCGTCGACGACCCACGTGACGACGGCCCGCGCCTCGACGTCGCCCGGATTCTGGGAGACGTGCGGATGGTCCCTGGTGGTCACGAAGGTCTCACCGGCCCGGTAGATCTGGCCGGGCTCGCCGTCCTTGACGACCTCGACTTCCCCGCTGAGCACATAGCCGCTCTCGACACCGTGGTGGATGTGGTGTCCGGCCGACGACTTGGGCGGAAAGACGACCACGCCGGTCACCGCTTCCTGCGGCCCGTCAGCCTCGATCGGGGTGGTCTGCAGGATGTCGCGGACGACGGAGGAGCCGTCCGACGGCTGGGCGCCAGCCGTTGCCGTACACGGGTCGGAGATGCCCAATACCGAACACGAGAGGGCTGCGGCGATGCGACGGATCATGACGTGCTGCCTTTCCTTTGGTCCACGCCTTGGTGAACGCACGGCACGCGCACCGCATTCAGCCGCTTGCTCGGAGCATGGCGGAGCCGTTGGCGTGATGCGCATCGGGGCCGTCACCCCATGCCGGTGTGAAGCTCCCATGGCCGCATGCCGAGGAGTCCGGCAAGGCGCCGCTGCATCTCGACTCCGGAGGGCAGCGGGCGCCACCAGATGGTGACCTCGGCGACCCTGCCGTCCGCGTCGAGCAGGAAGTAGTCCATCCCGTCGACGACGGTGTCCTCCACCCGCAGCCGGAACTGTGCGGCGTGGTGGGTGTCTCCGCTGAGGACTTCCCGGTACGTCAGGTCGGTGGCGACCGCGCCGACCGCCCGTACGGCCTGCAGAACTGCCTCGCGGCCGGTGACGGGTTCGTCGGCGAGCGGGCCGTACAGCACCACGTCTTCGGCGAGGATCGCGGAGAGCGCCTCCGCGTCCGCGCCACCGTGCATGCAGTCGACGAAGAACTCCACGGTGTCGCGGTGCGGGGCACGAGTGGTCACGGTGACTCCTATGTGGTTGCGGTCGTGGCTCATTCAGATCACCGTGGTGCCGCCGTCGACGACCAGCTCCATGCCGTTGACGTAGCTCGAGTCGTCTGAGGCGAGGAACAACGCGGCCGACGCAATCTCCTCGGGGCGACCCGACGCCCGCCGCGGGATCACGGACTCGAACTGCGCCTTGGTCTCCTCGTCCATCACCTGCTCCAAGGCCGGTGTGGCGACCTGGCCGGGGGTGAGCACGTTGACCCGGATCTTCCTGTCCCTCAACTCCGAGACCCACACCCGTGCATAGGCGGGCAGCACGGCCTTGCTACCGGCATACACGCTCCAATTCGGGTAGCCCCTCAGCGATGCGTTCGATCCGGTCATGAAGATGGAGCCACCGTCGTTGACGAGCGGGAGCGCCTTCTGCACCGTGAACAGCGTGCCGCGCGCGTTCAACCAGAACGCGTCGTGGAAGTCCTCCTCGGTGATCTCGCCGAGCCTTGCCTGCTTGCCAACCCCGGCGCTTGCCCACAAGACGTCGATCGCCCCCTTCTCCGTCCTGACCGTGTCGAACAACCGGTCCAGATCGTCGAGGTCGGCCGAATCACCCTGTACGCCAGTGACGTTGCGACCGATGTGTTCGACTGCCCGATTTAGCGCGTCCTCGTCTCGGCCCGTGATGAAGACGTAGGCACCCTCGCTGGCGAACGACGTGGCGCCGGCGAGTGCCATGCCGCTCGTCGCGCCGGTGATCACTGCGACCTTGCCGTCGAGCTTTCCCATGAGTTTCTCCATCCATTTGGGGATCGCCGGTGTTATGTACACCGATCCGAGTGCTTAACGTAGGCCACGGTCGGGACGGACGCAAGCTATGTACACCGATTCGTACCAAGCGAGCTATGCTCGGAGGATGACGGAGGTGGAGAAGGGGCCCTTGGGCCTGCGCCGCGGCAGAGGCGCGCGCGAGCGGATTCTCGCGGCCTCTCGCGAGCTGTTCCGCGACCAAGGCATCAATTCGACCGGCCTGGACCAGCTGTGCTCGGTGGCCCAGGTGTCGAAGCGCACGTTCTACCAGCACTTCGCCACCAAGGACGAACTGATCGCCGAGCACCTGCGCCGATTCGATCCCGACGTCCTGCCCGAGGTGTTCGACCGCACCGACCTCAGCCCGCGCGAACGGCTCCTGGCCGTCTTCGACATCCACGCACCGCTGTGCCCGTTCATCGCGGCGGCCGTCGAGATTCCCGACCCGGAACACCCTGCGCGCGTCCACGCCCGCGACTACAAGCGGGCCTTCGCCGCGCGGCTCACCGAGGCTGCCCGCGAGGCCGGGGCGGCCGATCCCGAACGGCTCGGCGAGCAACTGGCTCTGCTCTTGGACGGCGCTTCGGCCCGCAACCGGGTCCTCGACTCCGACACCTTCGCCACCGCCGCCTCCATTGCCGCCGTCCTCGTGGACGACGCCGTGCCGGTCGGCCGGCCCAGTCTCGTCGGGGGGAAACGATCGTCATGACCCACACCCATCGCATCGCCGTCATCCCCGGCGACGGGATCGGCACCGAAGTCGTGCCCGAAGGTCTGCGCGTGCTCGACGCCGCGGCGGCCGCATTCGATTTCGAGCTCGACTTCGAGCACTTCGACCACTCCAGCGCCGACTACTACATCAAGCACGGAAAGATGCTGCCCGACAACTGGTTCGACGAGCTCAAGGGATTCGACGCCATCTTCTTCGGCGCCGTCGGCTGGCCGGAAGTGGTGCCCGATCACGTCTCCCTGTGGGGCAGCCTGTTGCAATTTCGCCGCGCCTTCGACCAGTACGTCAACCTGCGGCCGGTCCGGCTGATGCCTGGGGTGCCCAGTCCGCTGGCCGGTCGCAAGCCCGGCGACATCGACTTCTACGTCGTCCGAGAGAACACCGAGGGTGAGTACTCCAGCGTCGGCGGGAAGATGTTCGAGGGCACCGACCGCGAAATCGTCCTGCAGGAAACCGTCATGACCCGCACGGGCGTCGACAGAATCCTGAAGTTCGCCTTCGACCTGGCCGCCACCCGCCCCAAGAAACACCTCACCTCGGCGACGAAGAGCAACGGCATCTCGATCTCCATGCCCTACTGGGACGAACGCGTACAGGCGATGGCCGCCAACTACCCCGGCGTCGACGTCGACAAGTACCACATCGACATCCTCGCGGCGAACTTCGTCATGCACCCCGACCGGTTCGACGTCGTCGTCGCTTCAAACCTGTTCGGCGACATCCTGTCCGACCTCGGGCCCGCGTGCGCCGGCACCATCGCCATCGCCCCGAGCGCGAACGTCAACCCCGAGCGACGGTTCCCTAGTCTCTTCGAACCCGTGCACGGATCGGCCCCCGACATCGCCGGCAAGGGACTCGCCAATCCCATCGGTCAGATCTGGTGCGCCGCCATGATGCTCGAGCACCTCGGCGAGCCCGACGCCGCACGGGCAGTGCTCGCGGCGATCGAGGCGGTGCTGGCCCGTGATGGCGACACCCTCACCCCCGACATGGGTGGGAGTGCCACCACCGCGGCCCTCGGGGCGGCGGTGGCCGACGCCGTTGGGGCGCCGTGAGTGACGGGCCCGTCGGCTAGGTCGCTCGGCAGGCCGGCCCGTCGATCCGTGACGGCTAGAGGGCCCAGGCGCGGGGCGGTCCGGTGAGACTCGCCTTTGCCTCGACGCCCATGGGGTCGAGGATCTCGATCTCCCCGGCTTCGAGGCCGTCGAGCGCCAATCGGACGAGATCGGCGGGGTCCATCACGGCGCCGTCGGGGAATTCGATGCCCTGGCGTTCGGCGAAGTCGAAGAGAGTTTGCGTGCCGATGAGGCCGGGGACCAGCGCGGCCACCTGAGTTCCCTGGGCGGCCAGTTCGATTCGCACGCCGTTGGTCAGACCCCACTGCGCCGATTTCGCGGCGGCGTAGGCCGTGTTCCCGTCGACGGAGGTCCACGCCGCTGCCGACAGCACGTTGAGGATCGCCCCGCCGCCGTTTCGCGCGAGGATCGGTGCGAACGCACGGATCATCGCCAGGGTGCCGTAGTAGTTGGAATCCATCGTCGACCTGATCGAGTCCAAGTCTCCGGTCACCAGGTTCCCACCCGCGGTGTCGGCGGCGTTGTTGATCAGTACGTCGACGTCGCCCGCCAGTTCGGCGATCGCGTCGACCGACGACTGGTCGGTGATGTCGAGTCGAACCGCCTCCACGCCGGGAACGCTCACCAACTCGGGGCGTCGCGCCGTGGCGTAGACCTTGGCGCCGCGTCGCAGCAACTCCACGGTGAAGTGATGGCCGATACCCCGATTCGCACCGGTTACCAGCGCAGTGGCTCCGTCTAGCTTCATCTGTCCGTCAACACCTTTCACGTGTCGCAATCAACATGACCGTGTGGTCATGTTTCTGACACCAGGCTGGCACAAGATGACCGCTCGGTCAACTTGGTACCCTTCATGCAATGGCCACCACCGACCGACCCATTCGCGCGGACGCGGCACGCAACCGTGCGTCGTTGCTGGCCGCTGCCGAGGACGAGTTCGCCGAACGTGGCCCGTCGGCCTCGGTGGCCGACATCGCGCGGCGTGCCGGGGTGGCGAAGGGCACGGTGTTCCGGCACTTCCCGACCAAGGAAGATCTGATTGCCGCCATCGTCTCCGAGCACATCGCCATGCTCGCGGAGGCCGCGGGGCGGCTGGCCGACTCGCCGGACGCGGGCGCCGCGCTGCTGGAGTTCCTGACCATCGCGGCCGATCAACGCCAATCGCACGATCTGACGTTCCTGCAGTCGGCCAGCGACGGCGACCCCAGGGTGACCGATGTTCGCGACGCGCTGCACGAGAACCTCGAGACACTGGTCGACCGGGCGCGCACCTCGGGGGCGATCCGAGCCGACGTCACCGAGGCCGACGTCTACCTGATGATGTGCGCACCCATTCACATCGTCGAAAACCTCGCGGCCCCAGCGCCACTGCTCTGGCAGCGGTACCTCGCGATCATCTTCGACGGATTGCGGCCCGACGGCGCGCACCCGCTGCCGCAGCCGCCGCCCGTCGTGCTCTGATCGGCCGTTCCCCAGAACTCAGCGCGCTCGAGCCAGCTCGCGATTGCGCGTGTCGATGTCCTCCTGGGTGGTGGGCACCAGCAGGTTGCCGCCCTCTCCGACAGTGCCCTGCGCATACGTGACGTGTGGGCGCTGCTCGTGCTCGTACTGGGCGAACGCCGACTCCAGGTCGTCGCCGTGTTCCGTCAACGCCCTTGCCAGCAGCCATGTCCCGGTGAGTGCCAGACTGGTCCCGCGCCCCGACATGGGGGACGCGCAGTGCGCCGCGTCGCCGACGAGGACGACCCGGCCCCGATGCCACGACGGCATGTCGATCTGGCTCACGGAGTCGAAGTACAGCTCCGGGTCGCGGCGGGCTGCCTCGAGCAGCTCGGCCACCCGCCACCGGCGGTGTCCGCCGAACTCGTCGACCAGGATGCGCTTCTGCGCGTCGAGATCGTGGTAGTCGTAGTCGATCCAGTCCGAGCGGAAGGTCAGCACCGCCAACGCGACGTCGCGGTAGGTGACGATTCCCGCCATGTGCCCGGGGTAGTTGTAGATCGGGTTGGGGTCGTCGGTGGTGTCGTAGTCCGGCAGATTCGCGAGCGCGGTGTAGAAGCCGAGATGACGTACGTACTGGCGCTCTGGTCCGAAGACCGTTCGGCGGGTGGCGGAGTGCAGACCGTCGGCGCCGACCAGGAGGTCGAAGCGTTCCCGCCCGCCGGAGGCGTAGCGGACCTCGACGCCGCGACCGTCGTCGTGAAGCTCGGTCACCGACTCGCCGAACGTCAGCGCGACGGACTCGCCGAGCGCACTGCGCAGCACACGGGCCAAGTCCTCGCGGGGGATCTCGGTGTCGTCAGGCGAGTCGTTGATCGCCTCGAGCGGCAGCTCGGCCACCCGGACGCCGTCGCCATCGACGAAGCATGCGCGCTGAGTCATGTCGACCTGCCGGGCTCGGATGTCGTCGAGGACGCCCATCTCTCGAGCCACGGCCAACGATTCGCCGCGAATGTCGATCGGCGACCCGTTGACCCGAAGGTGTTGCGCGCGTTCGACGATGGTCACGTCGTGTCCCGCAGTGCCGAGAGTGACGCCTGCGGCGAGCCCCGCCATGCCCGCGCCGGAGATCAGAATGCGCATCGGTAAGCCTCCTCCAAGATAAGATCCATCGTGTATCCAATCGAACGATAGCGACGAGCTTTAGGAAACGCAATGTCTCTTAAATCGGGGGCGGCTCCGCAGCGGCGCCGTGGTCCGGCGCTGGAGGACGCGCTGTTGACCGCGGCCTGGGACGAACTCGACGAGCGCGGTTACGACGACTTCACCGTCGACGGTGTCGCAGCCCGGGCCGGCACCAGCCGCGCCGTGCTGTACCGACGCTGGCCGGGAAAACCGGAACTGGTACACGCGGCGCTGATCGCGGCGACGACGAGGAATCCGATCATCGTGCCGGACACGGGGAGTCTGCGCGGCGACGTGATCGACCTGTTGCGGCAGGCCAACAGTCAACGCGGTCACCTCGCCGTCACCGTCGTCACCCGGCTCGGCAACTACTACCGCGACACCGGGACCACCATCGCCGACCTTCGCGAGGTCCTGCAGGGTGAGCGCGGCGCCACCATGGACGAGCTCATCGCCCGCGCCGTCGCCCGTGGCGAGATCGGACCGCGTCAGATCAGGGGGCGAGTTGCGCAGCTACCCGTCGACCTGCTTCGGCACGACGTGCTCTTCACGCTGACACCCCTGACCGACGAGGCCATCGAGGAGATCGTCGACGCGGTCTTCCTTCCCCTGGTCGGGCTCGGCGCCGACGTCACCTAGTTCGGACGCCGCACCGGCGAAAGGTCGTCGCGTTACAGTGGCCCGACAGTTAAGTTCCGCTAAAGGCTGGGGCGCCCGCGATGCTCGACACCAACAGGATGTTCACCCTTCGTCAGGTTGCCGAGCACGGCTCGATCACCGCGGCGGCGGAAGCCTTGGGTTACACCACTTCCGCCATCTCGCAACAGATCGCCAAACTCGAGCGGGAGGCGGGTCAACCCCTCCTGGAGCGCCACGCGCGCGGCACGGTGCTCACCGAAGCGGGCCAGTCCGTGGTGCGACATACCGAACGCATCTTGGTCGAATTGCAGGCGGCCGACGCCGAACTCGACGAAATCCGGGGGCTGCGCGCCGGGGTGTTGGCCATCGGAACGTTCCCGACGGCGGGCTCGTCGTTGTTGCCGTTGGTGGTGAAGGAGTTCAAGACTCGTCACCCCGGCGTCGAACTCGTCGTGTTGAGCGGCAGGTTCGCGCGGCTGGTCGACGCCCTCCGTCGTCGCGAGACGGAGCTGTCACTGCTGTGGGACTACGAGTGGAACCGCATCGACGATCCGACGTTGACCTACCACCATCTGATGAACGACCCCACGGTTCTCCTCGTCTCCGAACGTCATCGGCTCGCGGACCGGGATTCGATCAGCATTGGGGAGTTGCGCGACGAGTCGTGGGTGGTGCGCGCCGACGACCATCCCGTCGCGCAGACACTCGAAAAGCTTTGTCAGCAGGGTGGTTTCACACCGCGCACCAGTGTGTTCGCTCACGACTACGGTGAGGTGCAGGCGATGGTCGCGGTGGAGCTGGGGGTGGCGATCGCCCCCAGGTTGGCCGTCCTGAACCCCAGGCCCGACGTCCGGTCGATCCCGCTGGCCGCCCGGCCGCCGCAGCGGCGAATCCTCATCGCCCATCTCGCCGAGCGACGACTCAGTCCCGCCGCGCACGAGGCCATCGCCGTCAGCGCGGCGGCGGCACGGCAGTTGGAGGAGGGCTTCGGCGACCGCTGACCGGTGTCGACGGAGTGCCGGTCAACCTGCGGGCACCAGCGCCGGTGCGGCGACGAACAGCTCGGCCGCTGCGATCCGTCGGGCGGCGCGGTGCAGCGTAACGGCCTCCAGCACACGGTCGGTCGTGTACGACAGGTCGACGTGGAGCACTCCGGCGGGTGTCCCCAGCCTCAGCGTGCGCGACCCCGTGTCACGCATGACCTTCGGGACGACGCCTCCGGACACGGTGGACGCCGCGGCGACGGCGACGGCCGACGTGAGCCCGATCGCCGGGTGCGGAGCATGCATGGACACCATTCGCACCGAGACGTCGTACTCGTCGCCCCGGACCGCGTCACCGGTGGTGGTGCGGTAGTCGACCGGCGGGCCCACCATGCCGACCTTCGGAATGGCATGGCTGACCGGATCACCCGGCGCGCTCAACCTCATTCTCAGCGAGGACTCCTGCCGAAGGGCGACGAGAAGCGGGAGGTGTTCGGCGACGACGCGGTTGTCCTCCGCGCCGGTCAATCCGAAGTCGGCGGCGTCGAACAGCGCCGCCGGTGCGCCGGCGACGATCATCGTGGCTCCGTAGCGACTGCCGGCCACGGCGACGTGGTCGACTGCGCTGCCGGTGGGGAGCAGGCCTGCCGCGCCGGCGGCCAGGCCGGTGAAGCTGAGGCCCACCGGCACGCCCAGGGCGGTCGTGCCCGGCACCGCGGCGTCGCCCTCGGTCGGGATCAGGCCGCCCGGGGTGTCGATTTCGGCGGTCAGCACCGCGCCGCTGCCTTCGTGGCGCATCCTGACGACGGTCCGCGCGGGGTCGACCGGGACGAGGCCGGACTGCAGGGCGTACAGCCCGATCGCCGTGGCGCAGTTTCCACAGTTGCTGCCCCACTCGACGCGTCGATCACCAACCGCGACCTGGGCGAACCGGTAGTCGACGTCGATGCCGGGCTGCTGGGAGCGGCGGACCACCGCTGCCTTCGACGTCGTGGAGCTGCCGCCGCCGACCCCGTCGAGTTGGCGCGGGTCGCCCGAACCGAAGGCCGACGTCAACAGTGAGTCGAGGCCTCCCGCCTGCGCGACCAGCGGGTCGACGTCTACCGCGTTGAACAACCAGCACTTGCTGGTGCCGCCCCGCATCCAGGTGCTTCGAAGTGTGAACACAGTCGCCTGCCTTTCCGCATAGCGCGGCCACGAGTCGGCCAAGGTCAACCTTGTCCGAGATGAGAGTGAAGGACAAGCGCGGCTTGGTGGATGGGGATTTAGTTCAGCTAAAGCCTCGTCCACCCGGGCCGGAAGGGTCAGATCAGGGTGGGCACCGCCACCAGCAGCAGCCAGCACAGAGCTGGTGCGACTGCGACGACGACCCCGGCGTTGAGCAGCAGTTGCCGGTAGAACCTGGGCCGGGCGATGCCCTGGGCGTTGGCCAGCACCAACGCGCCGTTGGTCGAGAAGGGCGAGACGTCGACGACCGTGGCCGAGATCGCCAGCGCCGCGACCACCCCGACGACCGGAAGCGCGCCGGTGTGGAGCAGGGGGAGGGCCATCGGAATGACGGCCGCAAGCAGTGCCGTGGACGACGCGAACGCCGACGTGATGCCGATGACGTAGCAGAGGACGACCGCCACCAGCAGCGGAGCCCCGATGGCAATGGCCATCTCGGCGAGGTGGTCGATGGTGCCGATCTCCTGCAAGACGGAGATGTAGGTGATCATTCCGGCGACGAGCAGCACGGTGGACCAGCTGATTCCGGCGATGGCTTCGTTCTGCTTGGACAGGTCGGTGAAGGCCAGCACCGCACCCGCGGCGATGGCGACGAAGCTGATCGGTAGGTGGAAGACGAGCACGAGGAGCAGCACGACGCCGATGAGGGCGAGGGTGAGCTTCTGGACGAGAGTCACCGGTGTCGGCGCCGCGTCGCGGAGGACGGCGACCGACGCGGGACGGGTGAGCAACCCGGTGCCGCCACCGCCACCGCCGACACCGAGGCCCTGCGGGGTGGTGCCGGGACCGGCCGCGGCAGCGCCGCCGTCGGACCGCGCGTCGCCGGCGGTCTCGGTTGGCGAACCGGTGGCGCTGAACTCGAGGTGGCGCATCCGGGCCAGGGTGGCGTACCCGACGACGGTCAGTACCGACAGCAGCAGGTTGACGCCGTAGCTGGCGAGGAACAGGGTCCAGGGGTCGATGCTCAGTCCACTCTTCTCCACGATGTCGTGAACCAGGACGCCGGAGACCGAGATGGGGGAGAAGGCGCCGGCGTGCGCGCCGTTGATGGTCATGATGCCCATGACCAACGGGCTCATCTTGGTGCGCGCGGCGAAGGACATCGCGGCTGGGGAGATCAGCGCCACCGCCGCCGGGCTGAACGTGCCGAGCGCGGTGAGGACCGAACCGCAGAAGAAGAACACCCACGGCACCACGGCGACCCGCCCGCGGACTCCGCGAATGCAGGCGTTGACCAGCAGATCGATCGTTCCGTTCTTCTTGGCCATGCCGAAGAAGTACGTCACGCCCACGATCGTGAGCACGATCGAGCTGGGGAAGGCCTCGAGAATTTCCTTGTCGTCGAAGCCGAGCATGAAGTAGCCGACTCCGAAGGCGCCGATGAAGCCGAGGATCCCGATGTTGATGGGGAAGAAGGTCGCAATGACGAACATCGCCACCAATGCGATCAGGGGTAGTACTTCGACAGAGGTCATGATGTTCTCTCAGGTCCCGGAAGCGGTGCGCATGCCGGCGATGTCGGTCCGAGAGTGCCCTGCTGCATGTCACATCCTTCGTTGATCATTACGCAGATCACACTAGGAACGTGGCAGCCTTTACGACAATGTCAGGTTTCTACGGTGGGCTTAAGCTGAACTTAAAGATCGAGACGACCGCCGCCGGTCACGCTCCGCCGATCGACCCGCCGCCGTCGGCGCGCAGTACGTGCCCGGTGATGAAGGCGGCATCGTCGGACAGCAAGAACGCCACCGCCGCCGAGATCTCGCGGGGAGTGCCGAACCGGCGCATCGGTATCGCGTGCAGATAGCGCGTTTCACCGGCGGATCCGGGCGCGTTGTTGGCGCGGAACAGTTCGGTTTCGGTCGGCCCCGGGGCTACTGCGTTCACCGTGACGCCGCTGTCGGCGAGCTCGGCGGCCCATGCGCGGGTGCAGAATTCCAGAGCCGCCTTGGCAGATCCGTAGGCTGTGCGCTCCGCCATCCCCACGGTCACGAGGCTCGTGATGTTCACGATTCGTCCCCAGGCCTGATCGAGCATCCCGGGTAGCAGGGCCTGGGTCGCTTGGACCGCGGTGCGGACGTTGACGTCGAACACGGCGGCGAGATCGTCGAGGTCGACCATGCCCAGTCTCGCCGGCCGGACCAGCCCGACGTTGTTCACCAACGCGTCGACCGGGCCCGTGGCGAGGATCTCGGCGAGCGCGTCGGCGGTCCGTCCTCGGTCGGCCAGGTCGGCGGTGACGAACGTGCCGGGGAACTGCGCCGGCGAGGTACGAGCGATCCCGATCGGACGGTGTCCGGCGCCGGCGAGCAGTCGCGACAGTTCCAGCCCAATTCCCTTGGAAGCGCCGGTGATGACGACTCGCCTGCTCCTCGGCCCGCTCACTGCTGGTAGGCGAGGTCGGCTGCGGTAAGACCTTCCAGAGCCATGCCAAAGGGCACGCCCTCGATGATTCGACGCAGGAGACGCTGGTTGAGGGTCTGCTTCTGTAGCGCCCGATACAGCACGGGCTTGGCCGCCAGGGTGCGGGCCACCTCCAGGCCGCGGGCGTACGCGCGGTCGTGCTCCACCACTTCGTTGACCACGCCCCACCGTTCGGCGGTGGTGGCGTCGATCGTCTCACCGGTCCACAGCAGCCACTTCGCCCGTGCGGTTCCTGCGATCTCCTCCCAGACCACTTGCAAACCGTCGCCCGCGGTGATGCCGAACGCCGGGTGCGGGAAGTCGCCGTAGGTGGCGCGGTCGGAGGCAATGTGCACGTCGGTCAGCAACAGGTATTCCGAGTGCACCGTCGCCGGACCGTTGGCGACACCGATCACAGGGATCGGCAGGCTGAGCAGTCGCTGCAAGACGGCGAGCCCTTCACGACGAATCTTCTCCCAGACAAGGGGTTTGAAGATCTCTCCGAGGCTGTCGCCGTCAATCTGGTCCATGAACGCGTCGCCGGTGCCGGTCAGGATCAGCGCCCGGTTGTCGGTGTCGAGCGCGACGTCCTCGAGGGCCTTGGGCAGGTCTTCGTGCGTCTGTCCGGTGAAGGTAATTGGCCCGCCGTCGGTGTGGAACCGCATCGTCAACACACCGTCGTCGGTGCGTTCGAAGCCGAGATTCTCATAGCGGGTGAAGTACGGGGGTGTGGACATGGGTGCTGCTCCGCCTCGTGGATGTGGTTGACGTGGACTGGGTTTGGGAGTCGGTTGACGCTGCGGGCGTTTCCCGTCACCTCCTCGACTCAACGCGGCGGGGCGGGGGAATCGCTCGCGCCGGTGCATACCGACTGCGACGGTCGGCATAGGACACGCTTATGGGCGCAGGTGGTGTGATGGTCGGGTGGAGCTCCGAGAGATGCGAATGTTCATCGCGGTGGTCGAGGAGGGCAGCGTCACCGCGGCCGCTCGTCGGCTGCACGTCAGCCAGCCCGCGCTGTCGCAGGCCATGGTCGCCTTGGAACGCCGGCTCGGATTGAAGCTGCTGGTGCGGCACCGCACCGGCGTCACGCTGACCGACGCAGGCAGCACGTTGCTCTCCGAATCGCGCGCCGTGCTGGCTCGCCACGACCAAGCCCTGGCGGCCCTCACCCGCCACGAACCATCCGGCGAGGTGCTGCGTCTCGGCATACCCCTGGAGCTGCCACCTGACGTGCTCCCCGGACCGTTGGCCGCGCTGGGCGCCGCGCACCCGGAGACGCGCGTTCAGGCCCGGCATGCGTCGACCGCCGCCCAACTCGACGCCCTGCGGGCGGGGGAACTCGACGTCGGACTGGTGCGTGAGCGGCCCGCCGGTCCCGACCTGGACGCGGCCCTGGCCGCCGAGGAGCGGCTGGGAGTGTTGTTGGCCCGCAACCTTGCCGAGCCCATGCTGGCCGGTCGAGGGGTGCGGCTCGATGCCCTGACCGGGCTGGAGTGGGTGGGGTTTCCGCGCTCTGGTAGCCCCGCCTGGTTCGACGAACTCACCGCGATTCTGCGTAGTCACGGGTTGAACCCCGCGCCCGGGTCGCCGGCGGGGGACCACCTCATTGCGGAGGTGAAGTTGGCGGCCGTCACGTCCGGTCGCGCGTTCGCCTTGGCGCCGCCGCACTGGTCACAGCCCATGCCCGACGGGGTGAGCTGGTACCCGCTGACCGGTCACCCGCTGGTTCGGCGCACCTGGGTGGTGTGGCCGGCGAGCTCCCGACGCCGTGACATCGCCGTGTTCGTCGACGCCCTGCAGTTCGACCCGTCCGACGGTGACGTCAGCTGAGTGAGGCACTACGGGAGTTTCACGTCGGCCAGGCTCGCGCAATAGTCGATGAGTGCGTCCTGCTTCTCGACCGAACGTGCATCGGGATGGGTGTCAGCGGGGGCTTGGTGGTAGAAGTGCTGTCCGGTCACCTGTGCCTCCGGGTCGTCGGTGACGGCCAGCCACGCCTGAGTCACCGGTCCGGACTGGAGATCGTCGGTGGCCTCGTCGCCACCCAATTTCGTTGGCACCCAACCCGGTTCGACGGTGTTGACCAACACATCCGGCCATCGGCGGGCAACGCCGAACGCCAGCAGCAGATCGAAGAGCTTGCTGTCGGAGTAGGCCTGGTTGCCGTCCCACGGCCGGCTCGTCCACTGTGGGTCGTCGAGATCGAACTCGCCCTGCTGATGCAACACCGAGCTCAGGTAGATCAACCGGGCGGGACGAGGCATCAACGCGGTGATGACGTACGGTGCCAACACGTTGACGGCGAAGGTTTGCGACAGGCCGTCGGCGGTAGGCGTCCGCTCAGGGGCCTGAAAGCCGAGTCCGACGTTGTGGATCACGGCGTCGAAGTGCCCACTGTCGGAAGCCTGTTCGGCGACCGACCTCATCTGTCCGATCGACGAGACGTCGCCTACCACGACGCCCTCGGCGGCCGGGAGTCTTGCCATGGCGGCATCGGCACGATCAGCGGTGCGTGCGTGCAGGGTGACCCGGTGCCCGTCTGCGGACAACAGCCCCGCGGCCATCAAGCCCAGTCCGTCGGTTGAGCCGGTGATGAAGATCCGGGCCATGTGTGCGTGTCCTCTCCTCGATGCCACTGACGTCCACGATGCCCGCGAGTCGGCCGGCTGGTCCAAGACCAATCGTGGTGATGCTGATACCCAGTGGGTATCAGAGGTTGCCCAACGTCATGGGATCTGAGTTGCTTCGCGCGTCAAAGTCGTTGTGACTCAGGGGGCGCGATCGGGAGGACGCTCGTCGTCCTCGGGACGGTGGCAGTAGCCGGGAGGTTCAGCCCAACGGCGATGACGCCAACGGGTCGGGCTGCTCGGCGGCGAAGCGCTCCTCGACCAGCCGGACGAAGTCGTCGAGCATGGGGGAGCCGTGGTCGCTGAGCCACGCCAGCCGAACTTCGTTCGACGACACGTCGCTCAACGACAACGACACGACGTCGGGCCGCCGATAGTAGTTTGCGACCGACCGCGGCAGGACGCTGAACCCTCGGCCTGCTGCGACCCACTCCAGCTTCTCCTCGACGCTGCGTGCGGCCGGCGAGGGGCCGGCGTACGCCGCGTTGGGTTGGACCGCTTTCCACTCCGGAACGGTGTCGGGGTCTTGCAAGAGCACGTCCGCGGCGAGGTCGCCGATGGCGACCGTGTCGCGGCCGGCCAGCGGGTGCGCAGAGGGGACCACGGCCACATGGGGTTCGAAGAACAGGCTGACCGTGGACAGGCCGGTCAGGTCGACGGGCATCCTGACGAATCCGACGTCTGCCTGGCCCTCGTGCAGCACGCGGACCTGGTCGATCCAGTCGGTGCGCAGCACCTCCACTGACGCCCCGGGATGAGCGCCGCCGAGCGCCCGGACGGCGAAGGTGATGGTGAGGCCCGGCATGAAGCCAATGGTGAACCGCTGAGCGCCCCGCGCTGCGGCGGTAACCCGCGTGCGGAGCCCCGCCACGTTCGTCAACAGCGGCACCGCCTCCTTGAGCAGCTGCTCGCCGGCAGGTGTGAGCCGCGTTCCGGTGGTGTCCCGGACGAAGAGTCGTGCGCCCAGCTCACGTTCCAACGTCTGAATCTGCCGACTGAGGACGGGCTGCGCGAGATGTAGTCGCTCGGCGGCTGCCCGGTAGTTCAGCTCTTCGGCGAGAGTGACGAAGTAGCGCACCCTGCGCAGGTCGAGATCGTTCGCCGACGGTCCGGACGGGGGTGACACCTCGTCATTATGGCAGCGGGATCGCCGTTGCCGACGGCCTCAGAGCGCGTACAACGCGGGCAGGTTGACCACGATGGCCTCCTGGCTGCTGCGCGCGATCACGAGTTCCGCCGGCGTGGTCGGGTCCGGGTTCTCCTCGCGGTGCGGCAGGTGCGGCGGGACGAAGACGTAGTCGCCGGGGTTGGTGCGCACCCGGACCTCGCCGTCCCCGTCCTGGAACACGAACTCGGGATGTCCGGCGCGGACGAAGATCATCGTCTCGGAGTCGCCGTGGTGATGGTTGGCCGAGACCGTGCCCGGCGCCGCGAGGGTCTCGCCCATCCACAACTTCTCGCTGCCCACGGTGGATCCGCTCAACGCCGCGAAACGCTGCATGCCGTCCGTCTGAGCCGTCGTCGCGTCGAGCTCGGTCGACTTCACGTGCCGCACTCGGTTTTGGGGTGGCCGCGACGCGGCGTCGTCCGGGAAGTCGGGATGGAAACCGTCGGGCTCGGTCATGCCCTCGACCGTAGACCTGTCCGAACCCGCAGCGCGTCGTCGACGGGCCGCGAGGGTATCGGTGCTAGCGGATCTAGCGGTGATATTGACAGGTGGTCGCACCGAGGTTAGCGTTGCTAACACACGACTTGAGGAGGCCCTTTCATGAACGTCGACGACGTGGCGCGCGCCGCCGCGCTGATTGCCCTGCTTGGCACTGCGGTGGTCTACGGAACCGACGTGTTCTGCGCGATCGTGCTGCGGCCGGCGCTCGCCTCGGTCTCCGACGACGCCATGGTCGCCGTCATGGGCAGCGTGCACCGCTACGGCGACCGGCGCATGCCGCTGCCCGGCGTGCTCGGCGTCCTGGCGGCGGCGGCAAGCATGGTGTTGGCGGCCGTCGCCGGACAGTGGCCGCAGGCCATCGCGGCCGGCACCGCACTGGTCGCGCTGCTGGTCTGGCTGGCGCTGTACCTAGGGGTGAGCGCACCCGTCAACAGGCAACTGACCGCGGCTGCCGACGCCGGTCGAGGACTCTCGAACGGCCGTGCGCTGCAAGCGAAGTGGGATTCCATCATCGGTGCCCGCGCCGGGCTGCAGGGGCTCGCCGTGCTCGCCCTCTGCGCTTCCCTCGTCGCGTGACGACGTCACCGACGGTAGGCATTTCGGACGACGACAGGAAGGGTGACGACGATGACTGAACCGAAACGGCTGGCAGGCAAGCGCGCTTTGATCACCGGGGGTGGCCGAGGCATCGGAGCCGCCATCGCCCGCCGACTGGCCGCCGACGGCGCCCGGGTGGCCGTCAACTACGTCTCCGACGCCGCGTCCGCCGAGGCCTTGGTGGGTGAGCTGACCGAAGCGGGCCACCATGCGGTGGCCTTCCGCGCCGACGTGTCCGAACCCGAGCAGACCCACGATCTGGTGGGACGGGTCGTCGCGGAGTTCGGCGGCCTGGATCTGCTGGCAAGCAACGCGGGGGTGGAGTACTTCGGGGCCCTCGAGTCGATCACCGCGGCCGACTTCACCAGGGTCTTCGGGGTCAACGTGGCCGGTCAGTTGTTCGCCGCCCAGGCCGCCGCGGCCGCGATGGGCACCGGCGGCCGCATCCTTCTCACCTCGTCGGTCAGTGCCCGGATCGCGGTCTACCAGCACACCCTCTACGCCGCCAGCAAGGCCGCGGTATCGGCGATGGTGCTCAACCTGGCACCGGAACTGGCCGAACGAGGCATCGCGATCAACGCGATCGCACCGGGCGGAACCGCGACCGACATGGCCGCCACGCACGCGTCGAGCTACACCCCGCCCTCGCTACGGGGCGTGGCGCCGGAGAACATCCTGAAGGCGGCCTACGCGTTGGGTCGCCGCGCCGAACCCGACGAGATCGCCGCCATCGCCGCGTTCCTGCTCTCACCGGACGCGTCCTACATCACCGGAGCCACCGTCGACGCCTCCGGCGGACGCATGTGAGGCCGGCCCGCGACCGCACCATCGCCGAGTAGACATCGCCCACGTCAGTTCGTAGCCTTGCCCGGGACGACGACGGCCGGGCCAGGATGGGTCCTCGAACGGAGGATCGTGACAATCCGCGTGACCGGGGTTCGCCACTCGCTCCGGCGAACGACGTGCGGTCTCGCGACGGCAGCCCTGGTGCTGGGCATGGCCATGGGTGAGGTCAGGGCTGATCCGGCTACCGACGCGTTGGCCAGGCTCGACGAGCTGTCTCAGCAGGCGGTGCAGAGCCGTGAGGCCGTCACCGCTGCCCAGCGCGACGCCGACGCCAGGATCGCCGAGCACGCCGCGGCGGTCGCCCGTCATCGAACCGACCTGGTGGCCTTGGACGTGGCCAATCTGGAGCTCGAGCCCCGTCAGGCGGCGTTCGATCGGGTTGCGGCGATGAACTATACGAGCGGCGGCAACGGTCAAGCGGCGGCGGTGTTGACCGCCGTGTCTCCGCAGGAGCTGGTCGACCACCTGTCGCTGCAGAGGACGGTGGCCACGGGGATCGCCGACCGCGTGGCGGCCTTTCACTCGGCGCGTGAGCGGGCGGCGTCTGCCGCCGAGGCGTCGCGGAGATCGGCCGACGATGCAAACGCCGCGGCGGAGTCGGCCACCCGCCTGCGCGCAGAGCTGCAGGCGAAGTGGCGGGAACTGCTGCGGCAAATCGCTGCCGCGGAGGCGCAGTACGCGGCGTTGTCGCCGCAGCAGCAGGCAGTGGTCGACGCCGCCGTGCCGGCTGTTGCCGCGATGCCGGGACTGCCCCCGGGTGACGTGGCACCGCCGCCTGCGGCCGTCATTGCAGAGAGTCCGGAGTCATTACCCGTCGGTGTGGCGTCCGAGGCGGGCCTGCAGCCCAACACCATTCTGGCAGCCCGGGCCGTCAGTGCCCAGTTCCCCCAGATCGCCGAGATCGACGGGGTGCGGCCCGATTCGAAGCCGTGGCATCCCAGCGGTCTGGCGATCGACATCATGATTCCCAACCCCGAGAGCCCTGAAGGCATCGCGCTCGGAGATCAGATTCGCGCCTTCGCGATGAGCAATTCCGCGCGCTTCGGCATACAGGACGTGATCTGGCGTGGCACCTACAGCACGCCGGCCGGTCCGCAAGCGTCGGGCTACGGACATTACGACCACGTGCACATCACCACGACGCCGCGCCGCTGAACGCCATTGGCGATAATGCTCGTGTGCCCGCCTCGACCTCCGAAACCCGCGTCGTATCCGGTGAGTACGCCGCTGTCTTCCACGCCGTATGCCAGGCCGCCGCGGCAGGCGGAATGACGGTGACACTCGCCGACCCGGCCACGGGGGTGATCCAGATGTCCTCGAGCATGGGCTTGGCAACGTGGGGAGAGAACCTCGCCGCGCACCTGCGGCCGCTGCCAACGGGAGTGGAAGTCACGCTGTCGTCGGCCCTGAAGTTCGGCCTCGTCGACTGGGGCAAGAACCGCCAGAACATCGAGACGCTGTTCGGCCTCATCGTTCGACCGCCCGCTGGCGCTTGGCACCCCGACCCCTCGGGACGTCACGAGCTGCGGTGGTGGGACGGCACCCGCTGGACCGACGCCGTCAGCGACCGCGGCCAGGTCAGCGTGGACGTGCCGTGAGCCGATCCGACGCCGACCACGTCGCGCCGGTGTCGCACTGGTCGCAGATCCACGGCTGGTTCGGCTGGCGCGACCTCCAAGAGGAGGCCGTGACGACGTTCGCGCCAGGCAGCACGTTCGTCGAGGTGGGCACCTACCTCGGCCGCAGCCTGTGTTCACTGGCCGAGGTGGTGAGCCAATCGAAGCGCGACTTCACCGTCATCGGCGTCGACTATTGCCGGGGCAGTGGTCGAGAAGGTACTGCGGACAAAGACTCCCATGCCGCTGCCGTCGCCGACGGCGGCGGCACGCTGGCCGGGCAACTCCACCGCAACGTCATCGCGTGCGGATTCGCCGACCGGGTGCACCTCGTGGTCAGCCCGTCTCCGGCGGCTGCTGCACTCTTCGCCGACGGGTCGTTGGCCTGGGTGCACCTCGACGCTCGCCACGAGTACGACAGCGTGCTCGCCGACATCGACGGGTGGTTGCCGAAGGTGGCACCGGGAGGCTGGCTGTCCGGTGACGACTATGACGAGCGGTGGTGGCCGGGAGTGGTTGCGGCGGTACGAGATCGGCTACCCGGCGCCCAGGAGTGCTCCACCCGCCAGTGGCGTTGGGTGACGCCGCGCGGCTCGCACCCCTGATCACGCGTCCAGCTGCACCCGTACCGACACCGCCCCCCGGTCGTTCCGGGTCGCCACCGCGTGACCGGTGCGATCCCGCCCGTCCAGACCGACGAGGGTGACCGTGCCGCCCGCTCCGAGGAAATTGCGCCACCAGCTCTTCTTGTCGGGCATCCCGACCGGGATGGTGACCGAATCGCCGGATCGTCGGTAGCCGACCGGCGTCTGGAACGTCTTGCCGGACTTGCGCCCGACGTAACGGATCTCGACGAGCCCGCGGCGCACGACCCGCCCCACGAGCGGCAAGCCCATCGCGATCACCGCCAACTCGTTGACCGCGCGCACGAACGCATTGCCCGAAAAACCTGGTTTACCCTGCTGCGCCATCCTGCCAATTCTAGCGACCGTTCCTGGCGTCAGGACGTGCGAGCGGTCCACTCGGACGTTCGCTCGGGCGTTGCCTCGGCGAGCGCTCGACGGGTCTGGTCGGCGTCGAAGTCCTTGCCGTAGACCGGCGTTCCAGGCTGCTGACGCCACGATTCGGAGATTGGGCCGGAGTCGACCGGCTCGAATCCGAGGTGGTCGACGACGTCGTGAATCAAGGCCCGGCCGGGCCCGTCCGCTCCGGCGATCGGC
>Ga0209051_1000268_pt1 | contig 87155 bp, 89 predicted proteins | sample AraplaCvi_mMS_r2_2_FD_184286 | JGI IMG/M metagenome (GOLD analysis project Ga0209051, IMG submission 184286) | Arabidopsis root microbial communities from North Carolina, USA - plate scrape MF_Cvi_mMS_r2 (SPAdes) (version 2) | ecosystem: Host-associated > Plants > Roots > Endosphere | place...
TGGTCATCGAGCGCGCCAAGCGCCTGGTCGAGCTCAAGAAGGACGTCGTGATCCTGCTCGACTCGATCACCCGCCTCGCCCGCGCCTACAACAACGTCGTGCCCTCGTCGGGCAAGGTGCTGACCGGCGGTGTCGACTCCAACGCGCTGCAGCGTCCCAAGCGCTTCCTGGGCGCGGCGCGCAACGTCGAAGAAGGCGGCTCGCTGACCATCATCGGCACCGCGCTGATCGACACCGGCAGCCGCATGGACGAAGTGATCTTCGAAGAGTTCAAGGGCACCGGCAACTCCGAAATCCACCTGGACCGCCGCCTCTACGAAAAGCGCGTGTTCCCCTCGATCCAGCTCAACCGCAGCGGCACCCGCCGCGAAGAGCTGCTGCTGGCACCCGAGATCCTGCAGAAGACCCGGATCCTGCGCCAGCTCATGTACAACATGGACGAGATCGAGTCGATGGAGCTCATGCTCAAGAACATGAAGGCGACCAAGACCAATGTCGAATTTTTCGACATGATGCGTCGCGGCGGCTGAGCACCACGCTCGCCGCAAAAAAAAGCGCGTTGGCCCCCGGGCCAACGCGCTTTTTTCATGGGCGACCGATGAGGCGGATCGCCCGGCCCTCGGCCGCGCTCTGCTGGCCGATGTCGAGCAGTTCCATCAGCGCGACGGCCTGCTCGGGCGGCACCGGGTTCGGGCCGTTGCCGAGGATCGCATCGCGCACCGCGGCGTAGTACTCGACGTAGTTGCCGGCCCGCGTGGGCCAGGTCCGGCGCTGCGGCTCGCCGCCGTCGCTGGCGGGCACCACGAGTTCGCCGTCCTTCGGATCGGCGCCCCACCCCGCCATCGGGGGCCGCTGGCCGGCGCGCAGCGCGTCTTCCTGCGGATCGACGCCATGCTTGATGTAGCTGCCGCGCGTGCCGTGCACGATGTAGCGCGGCGCGGCATGGGCCGCGAGCGTGGTGGCGTGCAGCACCACGCGCAGCGGCGCATGCGGGCCGCTTTCGTAGCGCAGCACGGCGTGGAAATAGTCCTCGACCTGCGCGCCCTCGCGCAAGGCCGCGGTGTCGAGCTGCAGCGTGTCGGGCGTTCCGAACAACTGGACCGCCTGGTCGACCAGATGGGAGCCCAGGTCGACCCAGAGGCCCGCGCCCGGCACCTTCTGTTCGCGCCAGCGGTCGCGCACCTCGGGGCGGAAGCGGTCGAAGTGCGATTCCAGGTACACCAGCCGGCCGAGTTCCCCGCTCGCCAGCACGTCCTTGAGCGTGAGGAAATCGGCATCGAAACGCCGGTTCTGATAGACCGCCAGCAGGCAATTGTTGCGCCGAGCCAACAATTCGAGCTCTCTGGCCTCGGCCACGTCGAGCGTGAACGGCTTGTCCACCACCACGTGCTTGCCGGCCTCCAGGGCGGCCTTGGCGACCGGATGGTGCTGGGCGTTGGGGGTCGCCACCACCACCAGGTCGATGTCCGGCCGACCCACGAGCGCGGCCGCATCGGGCACCACGGCCACGCCGGGCCAGTCGGCGTGGACCTTGTGCGGGCGGGAGCTCGCCACCGCCGCCAGTTCGAGCCCCGGCACGGCCGAAAGCACCGGCGCATGGAAGGTCTGGCCGGCAAAGCCATAGCCGACGAGGCCGGCGCGCAGGGTTCTGGAGGTCATCTGGAGGGCCGTCCTTCGCTCAAATCGGGACAGTATGCGATAATCGCCGGCTCCGCGAAAAGTGCAGCCGGGCGTCTTGCCCTGCGATTTCCCTCCCCGGAACGGCGTGTCCCCTTGGACGCGCTTGTGGCTCTCGCATCGACCCCAAAGGAAAGACCATGGCAAAAGAAGGCATCCACCCGAACTACCGCGAAATCCTGTTCGTCGACATGTCGAACGGCTTCAAGTTCGTGACCCGTTCGTGCGCGAACACCAAGGAAATGGGCAAGACCGACGACGGCCGCGAGCTGCCGCTGTTCAAGCTCGACACCACGAGCGAATCGCATCCGTTCTACACGGGCACGCAAAAGTCGGTCGACAACATGGGCGGCCGCGTCGAGAAGTTCCGCAACCGCTTCGGCAAGACCACCGGCGCTGCTTCCAAGTAAAGCACGCGCTTTCGCATCGAGGGCAGCCCGGTTTACCGCGCTGCCCTTTTTTTCTTTCCCAAGACCGACGTTCGTTTCCACCCTGTGAATCAGCCCACTCCCGCGATCGTTGCCCAGAGCGCCGTGCGCCGGCTGCCGCGCCTGGCACTGCTGCTGCTGTGTGCCGCCTATCTCCTGCCGGGCCTGTTGGGGCGCGGCCCCTGGAAGAGCGCCGACATCACCTCCTTCGGCTACATGGCCGAACTGGCGCGCAACACCGAAGGCATCGCCCGCTGGTTCGATCCCCTGCTGCTGGGCCTGCGCCCTGAAACGCCGGCGCTGCTTCCCTACTGGATCGGCGCCTGGGCCATCAAGATCGCGCCATCCTGGGTGAACCCCGACCTGGCGGTGCGCATCGCCTTCGCGCTGCTGCTCTGGGGCACCTTCACCGCCACCTGGTACGCCGTCTACTACCTCGCGCGCACTTCGCGGGCCCAGCCGGTGGCCTTCGCCTTCGGAGGCGAAGCACGGCCCACCGACTACGCCCGCGCCATTGCCGATGGCGGACTGCTGGCGCTGATCGCCTGCCTGGGCCTGGCCCAGCTGGGCCATGAAACCACGCCGGCGCTGGCGCAGCTGTATTTCGCGTCGCATCTGTTCTACGGCGTGGCGGCACTGCCCTACCGCCGCGTCGGCCCGGTCATCGCATTGCTGGTCGGCACCATCGGCATGACCTTGAGTGGCGGTCCAACCGTCGGCCTGGCGCTGGCGGTGGGCAGCGCGCTGTTCATCGCCTACGAGCGGCGCACCGCCGGCGCCGCCTCCGACGAAAGCCCCGGCTATACCCGGGGCGCGCTGGCCACGATGATCGCGGCCGCGCTGGCGGCCGCCGCACTGGCGCTCGGGCTGGGCCTTTTGCAATGGAAGATCCAGTTGCCGGGCCATCATCCGAGCAGCACCTCGGCGCTGAGCGACGTGCGCAGCCAGGCCAAGCTGCTGGTGTGGTTCACCTGGCCGGTCTGGCCGCTCGCGATCTGGACGCTGTGGCGCTGGCGCCGCCAGCTCACGGCGCGCCATGTGGCGCTGCCGTTCTGGTTTGCACTGGTGCCGCTGGCCGCGACCTGGACCACCGACTATTCCGACCGTTCGCTGCTGCTGGCGCTGCCCGCACTCGCCACGCTGGCGGCCTTTGCCCTGCCCACCTTCCGGCGCAGCGCGGCGGCGCTGATCGACTGGTTCAACGTGCTGTTCTTCAGCGGGCTGGCGGTGCTGGGATGGATCTACTGGATCGCGATGCAGACCGGCGTGCCGCCCAAGCCGGCGGCCAGCGTGGCGCGGCTGGTGCCGGGGTTCGTGCCGGAGTTCTCGGCCATCCCGTTCGTCCTGGCGCTGGCCGCCACCATCACCTGGTGCTGGGTGGTGCGCTGGCGCACCGGGCGCCACCGCGCGGCGCTCTGGAAAACGCTGGTGCTGCCGGCCGGCGGCACCGCGCTGTGCTGGATGCTGCTGATGACGCTGTGGCTGCCTCCCATCGACTATGCGCGCAGCTATGCCCCCCAGGTGCGGGCGGTGGCCGAGCGCGTCGGGCAGCCGAGCTGCATTGCCGAGCTTGCGCTGAGCCGCGCGCACATCGCGGCGCTGCGGCACCACGGCCAGTTCAACCTGCAACCGCTGCTGCTCGGCACCGATTGCCCCTGGCTGCTGGTCAGCCCTGAAACCATCGAGCGGCTGCACACCATCATTCGCCTGGAGCACTGGCGTTTCAGCGGCACGCTGCGCCGGCCCAGCAGCGCGACCGACGACCTGCTGCTCTACCAGAAGATCGCGCCCTAGCAAGTGAGCGGCGAACGAGGCCTGATTGCGCGGCACGCCGGCACGGTGCTGGTGGGCCAGCTGGCCGTGATGGCGTTCGGCGTGACCGACACCATCGTGGCCGGCCGCTATTCGGAGAACGCGCTCGCCGCGCTCTCTGTGGGCGCGGCCGTCTTCATCAGCGTGTTCGTCTCGCTGATGGGCGTGCTGCAGGCGCTGCTGCCGGTCTGGGCGGAACTGCACGGCGCGGACCGTAGAAGCGAAGTCGGCCGCTCGGTGCGGCAGTCGCTCTACCTGGCTGCCATCGCCATTGCCGTCGGCATGGCCGTGCTGCTGCTGCCCGGTGCGGTGCTGCGCTGGACCCAGGTGCCGCCCGCGATGCGCGGCGAGGTGGAAACCTATCTTGGGGTGCTCGCCTTCGCATTGCCACCGGCCCTGCTGTTCCGCCTGTTCAGCACCCTGAACCAGAGCCTGGGCAAGCCGCAGGTCGTGACCTGGCTCCAGCTGGGCTCGCTGTGCGTGAAACTGCCACTGTCGATCTGGTTCGCCTTCGGCGGCGCGGGCCTGCCGGCCATGGGCCTGGTGGGCTGCGCCTGGGCCACGCTGTGCGTGAACTGGGCCATGCTGGCCTGCGCCGTGTGGCTGCTGCGCAGCAGCACCTTCTACCGCGACTACCGGCTCTGGGAACGCATCGAAGCGCCCGACTGGCGCCAGATCCGCCAGTTCGCGAGCCTGGGCATTCCCGGCGGCCTGGCCGTGCTGGTGGAAGTGACTTCGTTCACCCTGATGGCGCTGTTCATTGCGCGCCTGGGCACGGCCGCGGCGGCCGCGCACCAGATCGCCTCGAACCTGCTGGCGGTGGCCTACATGGTGCCGCTCTCGCTGGCCATTGCCACCAGCGCGCGCGTGAGCTTCTGGCTCGGCGCCGGAAAGGCCGCCAAGGCTCGCCGCGCCTGTCGCATGGGCTTCGAACTCACCGCCCTTTGCGCGCTGTTCTTCGCGGGCGCCATGGTGGCGCTGCGCTTCAGGCTGGCCCACGTGTATTCCGACAACCCGGCCGTCATCGCAGTGGCCGCGACGCTGCTGCTGGTGGTGGCGGCTTATCACTTTGCCGATGCGCTGCAGACGCTGTGCGTGTTCGTGCTGCGCAGCTACCGCGTCACGCTGGTGCCGCTGGTCGTCTATTGCACGCTGCTCTGGGGAGTGGGCCTGGGTGGCAGCTACCTGCTGGCCTATCGCGGGCTGGGGCCCTGGCCTGCGATGCAGTCGCCGCTCGCCTTCTGGCTCATGAGCGCCGGAGCGCTCGCAGTCACGGCCCTGCTGTTCGGCGCGCTGCTGCGCTGGACGATGCGCCGCTCACTTCGCTAGCAGCCGCGCTTCCCGCACACGGGTTGCCGGGAACACCAGCGCGAAACGCGAGCCCTTGCCCACCGTGCTCTGGATCCGCAGTTCAGCGCCATGCCGCTGCGCGATGTGCTTCACGATGGCCAGGCCCAGGCCGGTGCCGCCGGTTTCGCGGGAGCGGCTGCGATCGATGCGATAAAAGCGTTCGGTCAAGCGTGGAATGTGCTCGGCGGCAATGCCGGGGCCGGTGTCGCGCACCGCGTATTCGCCGCGCCCGTCGGGCAGCAGCCGCCAGCTCACCGCCACCTCGCCGCCGCCGGGCGTGTAGCGGATGGCGTTGCTCAGCAGGTTCGACATGGCGCTTTGCAGTTCGGTCGGCGCGCCCGAAATCTCGGATTCAGCCTCGATCGTGAAGGAAAGGCGGTGGCTTTGCGGCGTGAGCCGGCCCGACAGGCCCCGTCCCTCGTCTTCGCACTGCGCGAGCAGCGCACGGATGCGGATCCACTGGTTGCCCGAGGGCGCCGCGCTGCCCTCGAGCCGCGAGAGCGTCAGCAGGTCGTTGACCAGGGTTTCCATGCGGTGCGACTGCTGGCTCATGAGCGAGAGATAGCGCGCGCGCTCGTCCGCATCGAGCGGCAGGTTCTGCAGGGTCTCCACGAAGCCCGCCAGCACGGTGAGCGGCGTACGGATCTCGTGCGAAACGTTGGCGACGAAGTCGCGCCGCATGGCTTCGGCCTGCTCGACCGCCGTGATGTCGCGCGTCAGCAGCATGCGGCGGTTGCCCGCATAGGGATGCACCTGCACCGACAGGCGCACCGGATGGCTGCGCTGGTGCCCCTGCCCCGGGCCGGAAGCATCGATGACCACGTCGCGGCTGTAGTTCCACGAGGCCAGGTAGGCCACGAAGGCGGGGTCGCGGACCAGGTTCGCAAGATGCTGCAGCAGATCCCGCTCGGCGTCGATGCCGAACTGGCTGGCCGCCGTCTGGTTGCACCATTCGATGCGGCCCTGTTCGTCGAGCAGGATCACGCCGTTGGGCGACGCCTGGATGGCGGCCAGGAATTCCTGCAGGCGGTCCTCGGCCTGGCGGGTCTGCTGTTCGCGGTCGCGCAGCAGCTTGCGGATGCGTTCAGAAAGTTCGCCCCAGACACCGGCGCCGCGGGTCGGCAGGCCCGCCGCATTGTTGCGCAGCACCTTGAGCAGGCGCTCGGCGCGCCACGCGTCGAGCGCGAGCCACAACACCGCGCCCAGCCAGGCGCCCAGCCATCCGAATTTCCAGCCGAAAATGGCTGCAGCGCCCGCTCCCATTAGGAGGGACGCTATTAGAAATGTAGCGATACGGAAAGGCATGGCGGGCGATTATCCGCGCCCGCGGCCCGTGAAAGCAGCGGGGCTCAAACCGTGACTTGGGCCGTCAGGCGATAACCGGCGCCGCGCACCGTCTCGACCATGGGCGAGGCGGCGCCCAGCGATTCGCGCAGGCGCTTGACGTGCACGTCGACCGTGCGCTCCTCGATGTAGACGTGGTCGCCCCAGACCTTGTCGAGCAGTTGCGCACGGCTGTGCACGCGCTCGGCATGCTGCATCAGGTAGGCCAGCAGCTTGAATTCGGTCGGCCCCACCTTGAGCGCATTGCCCTGCCAGGTGACGCGGTGCGTGGCGGTGTCGAGTGCGAGCTCGCCGATCTCCACGCGTTCGGTCACCACTTCGGGCGCGCGGCGGCGCAGCACGGCGCGGATGCGCGCGAGCATTTCCTGCGTCGAGAACGGCTTGGTGATGTAGTCGTCGGCACCTGCGTCGAGGCCGGCCACCTTGTCGGGCTCGTCGCCGCGCGCGGTGAGCATCAGGATCGGGATGGCCTTGGTGCGCGGGTCCTTGCGCCATTGGCGCGCGAGCTGCAGGCCGCTCTGTCCGGGCAGCATCCAGTCGAGCAGGATCAGGTCCGGCAGGAAGGCGTCGATCTCGCGTTGTGCCGCCGCGCCGTCTTCCGACCAGATCGGCTCGAAGCCGTTGTGGCGCAGGTTGACGGCGATCAGCTCGGCGATCGAGGACTCGTCTTCGACGATCAGGACTCGGGGTTTCTTCATGCTTTCTTGGGAGACTTGGGCTCGCTCTGTTACTGCAGCGCCGATTCGATCTCTTGCATCGAAGTGTGCCGCACATCGGCGCCCTTGACGATGTAGATGATGAATTCGGCGATGTTCTTGGCGTGGTCGCCGATGCGTTCGATGGCCTTGGCCAGGAACAGCAGGTCGAGGCTGGCCGAGATCGTGCGCGGGTCTTCCATCATGTAGGTGACCAGCTTGCGCACGAAGCCGTCGAACTCCTTGTCGATCAGGTCGTCGTCCTTCAGGATCGACAGCGCCGCGGCCGTGTCCAGGCGCGCGAACGCGTCGAGCGCGGTGCGCAGCAGGCCCGAGGCCAGGTCGGCCGCGATGCGCAGCTCGTTCGAGGGCAGCGCGCGGGCCGAGCCGCTCTCGATGATCGACTTGACCATGCGCGCGATCTTGTTGGCCTCGTCGCCCACGCGCTCCAGGTTGGCCGTGGTCTTGGAGATGGCGATCAGGAGGCGCAGGTCGCGCGCGGTCGGCTGGCGCCTCGCGATGATCGACGACAGCTCGCGGTCGATCTCGATCTCCATGGCATTGACGCGCGTCTCGGTTTCCATCACGCGGTCGGCAGCGTCGGGATCGAACTGCAGCAGTGCGTACACCGCCTGGTGGATCTGCGCCTCGACCATGCCGCCGAGTTCCATCACGCGCGACGAGACGCCGTTGAGTTCGCTGTCGAACTGGCTGGAGAGATGTTTTTCAGTCATGTGTGCCTCCTTGGCATCAGCCGAAACGGCCGGTAATGTAGTCCTCGGTCTCCTTGCGCTGCGGCTTGAAGAACATCTGTTCCGTCGCGCCGAACTCGATCAGGTCGCCCAGGTACATGTAGGCGGTGTAGTCGCTGCAGCGTGCAGCCTGCTGCATGTTGTGCGTCACGATGACCACGGTGTACTCGTTTTTGAGCTCGGCGATCAACTCTTCGATCTTTGCGGTCGAGATCGGGTCGAGCGCAGAGCACGGTTCGTCGAGCAGCAGCACTTCAGGCTTGATGGCAATGCCGCGTGCGATGCACAGGCGCTGCTGCTGGCCGCCCGAAAGGCCCGAGCCGCTTTGCTGCAGCTTGTCGCGCACTTCGGTCCAGAGCGCCGCCTTCTTGAGCGCCCACTCGACGCGGTCGTCCATCTCGCTCGCACTGAGATTTTCGAACAGCTTCACGCCGAAGGCGATGTTGTCGTAGATCGACATCGGGAACGGCGTGGGCTTCTGGAACACCATGCCGACCTTGGCGCGGATCAGTGCCACGTCCTGCTTGGAGGTGAGCAGGTTCTCGCCGTCCAGGGCGATGGTGCCCTCGGCGCGCTGCTCGGGGTAGAGCTCGAACATGCGGTTGAAGGTGCGCAGCAGGGTCGACTTGCCGCAGCCCGACGGGCCGATGAAGGCCGTCACCTTGTTCTCGGGGATCTCGAGGTTGATGCCCTTGAGCGCATGGAACTTGCCATAGTAGAAGTTCAGGTCCTTGACCGAGATCTTCGAGCGCGACGGTTGTGCGACGGTGTTTGGCATGGTTGCTACTTCTTCTTGAATCAGAGTTTGTTGCGCGTGAGGACCCGCGCCAGGATGTTGAGGGCGAGCACGGCCACGGTGATCAGGAACACGCCGGCCCAGGCCAGCTGTTGCCAGTTTTCGTACGGGCTCATCGCGAACTTGAAGATCGTCACCGGCAGGCTGGCCATCGGCTGGCTGATGTCGGCAGTCCAGAACTGGTTGTTGAGCGCGGTGAAGAGCAGCGGCGCGGTTTCGCCCGCGATGCGCGCCACGGCCAGCAGCACGCCTGTGACCACACCGGCGCGCGCGGCGCGCAGCGTGATGCTCAAAATGACCTTCCACTTCGGCGTGCCGAGCGCATAGGCCGCTTCGCGCAGCCCCGGCGGCACCAGCTGCAGCATGTTCTCGGTGGTGCGGATGACCACCGGAATCACGATCAGCGCAAGCGACAGCGCACCCGCCAGGCCCGAGAAGGTCTTGAAGTACGCCACCACCACGGCATAGACGAACAGGCCGATCACGATCGACGGCGCCGACAGCAGGATGTCGTTGACGAAGCGCGTCACCGACGACAGCCAGCCCTTGGGGTTGTACTCCGCCAGGTAGATGCCGGCCATGATGCCGATCGGCGTGCCCACGAAGGTCGCGAGCATCACCATCACGAACGAACCAAAGATCGCGTTGGCAATGCCACCCGCCTCGTTCGGCGGCGGCGTCATCTCGGTGAAGGTGGCAAGCGCCAGGCCGCCCAGGCCCAGGCGCAGGGTTTCCCACAGGATCCAGATGAGCCAGAACACGCCGAACACCATCGCCGCGAGCGACAGCGTGAGCGCGATCTTGTTGACGCGGTTGCGCGCGGCAAACTTGGCCTGGCGCGTTTCGGCGAGCGCCTTCGCATTCAGCAGGTTTTGAGCCGTGCTCATGACTTGGTTCCTTCGCTCTTCTTCATCTGGGCCAGGAGCACCTTCGACAGCGTCAGCACGACGAAGGTGATGAAGAACAGCACCAGGCCGAGATACATCAGCGCGGCCTGGTGCAGGCCCGCGCCGGCTTCGGCAAATTCGTTGGCAAGTGCCGAGGTGATGCTGTTGGCCGCCTCGAACACGGAAAGCGAGTTGAGCTGGTTCATGTTGCCGATCACGAAGGTGACCGCCATCGTCTCGCCCAGCGCGCGCCCCAGTCCGAGCATGATGCCGCCGATCACGCCGGCCTTGGTGTACGGCAGCACGACCTTCGACACCACTTCCCAGGTGGTGGAGCCCAGGCCGTAGGCCGACTCCTTGAGCAGCGGCGGCGTCACTTCGAACACGTCGCGCATCACCGAGGCGATGAACGGAATGATCATGATTGCGAGAATGATGCCGGCCGAGAGAATGCCGATGCCCACGGGCGGGCCCGATACCAGCGCGCCAAGGTACGGCACGCCGGCCAGCAGCTTCTGCAGCGGCTGCTGGACCCAGGTGGAAAGGATCGGGCCGAACACCAGCAGGCCCCACATGCCGTACACGATCGATGGCACGGCGGCGAGCAGTTCGATGGCCGTGCCCAGCGGGCGCTTGAGCCAGCTGGGCGAGAGCTCGGTCAGGAACAGCGCGATGCCGAAGCTCACCGGCACCGCGATCACCAGCGCGATGACCGAGGTGGCCAGCGTGCCGTAGATCATGACCAGGCCGCCGTACTCGTTCTGCACCGGGTCCCAGACGCTGCTGGTCAGAAAGCCGAGGCCGTACTTCGAGATGGCGGGCCATGCGCCGGCAATCAGCGACAGCAGGATGCCGATCAGCATCGCGAGCGTGAGCAGCGCGGCGCCCTTGGCGGCCCAGCCGAACAGGCGGTCGGCCATCGGGCCCGAACGCGGCGCCTTGGCGGGCGGTGGTGCGGTGACGCGGCCGCGTTCGGCCGCGAGGTCGAGCGAGGATGCGGAGGCAGGATAGGTGGATGACACGGGTCGCTCCGGCAATGACGAAAGCGGCGCATCCTCGAGCGAAGTGCTGCTCATGGCTGCGCCGTCCTGGGCTTGAGGGGGTTGCTTACTTGAACGCGACCGGCTTGCCCGATGCGTCCTTGACTTCGCCCCATGCCTTGGCGATCGTGGCCTTCACGCCGTCGGGCATCGGCACGTAGTCGAGCTCATCGGCCGTCTTGTCGCCGCCCTTGTAGGCCCAGTCGAAGAACTTGAGCACGGTCGTGGCGTTGGCGGGCTTGTCCTGCACCTTGTGCATCAGGATGAAGGTGGCGCCGGTGATGGGCCACGCGCCCTTGTCGGCCTGGTTGGTCAGCACCTGGTAGAAGCTCTTGTTCCAGTCGGCGGCGGCAGCGGCGGCCTTGAAGGCGCTGTCGTCCGGCGAGACGAAGTTGCCGGCCGCGTTCTGCAGCTGGGCGTAGGTCATTTTGTTCTGCTTGACGTAGGCGTACTCGACGTAGCCGATCGAGTTGGGCAGGCGGTTCACGAAAGCGGCGACGCCTTCGTTGCCCTTGCCGCCCGCGCCGGTGGGCCAGTTCACGGCCGTGCCTTCGCCGACCTTGGTCTTCCACTCGGCGTTGACCTTGCTCAGGTAGTTGGTGAACAGGAAGCTGGTGCCCGAGCCGTCGGCGCGGCGAACCGGTGCAATGGCGGCGTCAGGCAGGGCCAGCGAACCATTGAGCGCCTTGATGGCGGGGTCGTTCCACTTGGTGATCTTGCCCAGGTAGATGTCGCCCAGGACCTGGCCGTTGAGCTTCAGCTCGCCGGGCTTGATGCCGGGAATGTTCACCACGGGAATCACGCCGCCGATGACGGTGGGGAACTGCATCAGGCCCTTGGCCTGGAGCTCGTCGTCCTTGAGGGGCGCATCGGAAGCGCCGAAATCGACCGTCTTGGCTTCGATCTGCTTGAGGCCGGCGCCCGAGCCGACCGACTGGTAGTTGATCTTGACGCCGGTGGCCTTGTTGAAATCGGAGGCCCACTTGGCATACAGCGGTGCCGGGAAGCTGGCGCCGGCGCCGGTCACGTCTTGTGCGAAGGCGGGAACCTGGGCGAAGACCGCGGCCACGAGGCCGGCAGCTGCAAATTTGAAAGTCGTTTTCATGGAGGCTTCCTTTTAGAAGTAAGAAGTAGTCCCTTTCGGGCTTGGAACGGACTCTAGAAAGCTTGTGTGACATCGGTGTGACACCCCGCTGTCGAGGGAAAATGCCGCTCTTTCCCCTTCGGATCGTGTGACGCTGTCACACAACCGTCATGCGCCGCACCTAGCCTTGCGAGCCTCGCCACCGGCGATTCGGAAGGCCGCGCGCCCGCCACGGCGCTACGATCGAAGCCACCCGCCTTCTTCCACGACAACTACATGCAAAACGGCACCCGCCTCGCCGCCGTCGATCTCGGCTCGAACAGCTTCAGGCTCGAAATCGGACAGGTCGACCACGGCCAGATCCACCGCACCGAGTACCTGAAGGAAACGGTGCGCCAGGGCAACGGCCTGGACAGCGCCCGCAACCTCACGGCCGAGGCCATGCAGCGGGGTTGGGACGCGCTTGCCCGCTTTGGCGAGCGGCTGGCCGGTTTCAAGCGCTCGCAGGTGCGCGCCGTCGCCACCCAGACACTGCGCGAGGCACGCAACCGCGAAGAATTCCTGCTGCGCGCGCGCACCATCCTGGGCTTCGGCATCGACGTGATCCCGGGCCGGGAAGAAGCCCGCCTCATCTACCAGGGCGTGGCGCACATGCTGCCCCACACCGACGCCTCCGACCGCGAGCGCCGCCTGGTGGTGGACATCGGCGGGCGCTCCACCGAAATGATCATCGGCCGCGCGCTCGACGCCGAACTGATGGAGTCCTACCGCGTGGGCAGCGTTGCCTGGTCGATGAAGCACTTTGGGGAAGGCCTCTTCACCCAGAACGCCTTCCGCGCTGCCGAGGTGGCCGCCAAGGCGGTGCTCGACGACGCACTGTCCAGCTACACCCGCGACCAGTGGGACGTGGCCTATGGCGCCTCCGGCACCATCGGTGCCGTCGGCGACGTGCTGGCCGCGGCGGGCGGCGAGCCGGGGCTCATCACCCGCGACGGCCTCGACTGGCTGGTCGACCGCCTCCTGAAGGCCGGCAGCACCGACAAGCTGCGCGTCGACGGCATGCGCGAAGACCGCAAGCCTGTCATCGGCGGCGGCGTGAGCGTGCTGCGCGCGGTGTTCGACCTGCTCGACATCGAGGAAATGAGGGTGGCCCAGGGTGCGCTGCGCCACGGCGTGCTCTATGAGCTGCTGGAGCGCGACGAGAGCGTGGCCGACATGCGCACCGCCACCGTGGCGCGGCTGGCGAGCCGGTTCGCGGTCGATGCGGCGCAGGCCAGGCGGGTGGGCGAAACCGCGGCCGCCCTGTTCGTGCAGCTCACTCCGGCGGCGCGCGGCGGCAGCCCCGGCAGCCGTTCCGGGCGGGCGCTGCGCAAGCTCGGCTGGGCAGCGCAGCTGCACGAGATCGGCACGCTGGTCTCGCACAGCGACTATCACAAGCACGGCGCCTACATCCTCGACAACACCGACGCCCCCGGCTTTGCCGTCAATGAACTGCATGCGCTCGGCCAGCTGGTGCTGGGCCAGCGCGGAAAGCTGCGCAAGCTCGACGCCGCGCTCGAGGACGAGACCTTCGTGATGCAGCTGCTGTCGCTGCGCCTGTCGGTGATCCTGTGCCATGCGCGCCGCGATCCCGATCCGCGGGCGCTGCACCTTGCGGCACTGGGCGCCAGGGCCTTCACGATCGCCTGCGCGCCCGACTGGGCCGAGGCCTATCCGCAGTCCGCGCACCTGCTGCGCGAGGAAGTGCTGGCCTGGCAGAAGACCAGCAGCTGGCGCGTGGAGCTCAGCGGGGCCTGAGCCGCCTCACTTCGCGTCGAGGCCGGCGGTGCGGGTGCTTTCCGCAGGCAGCACGCGCGGCTGGTCGCCCCCGAACATGCCGGCATAGGCGGGCTGCACGACCCGGTCCAGCCCCTGCTTCAGCCCCCCATGGGCCACCGCGGTGTCCTTGAGCAGGCCGTCGTAGCTGAAATAGGTGGGCTCGCTCACGTCGGCGGTATGGGCCGTCTGGTGCACGACGGACTGCCGCTCGTCCCTGAGCAGTTGCTCCACCGAAATGAAGGGCTTGAAGCTCGAGGTCGCGTCGGCCGCGCCGTACGCCGTGGTGATCCGCAGGATCAATGTGCTGTAGCCGGGCGTGGGCTGGAGCTCCGGCACCTTCATCTCGCTGGCCGGTCCGGTGGCGCGCATGAAAGGCGTCAGCTTCACTTCGCGGCCGCTCTCGCGCAGGCGCGCCGCCAACTGCTCCGCGAACTGCCGGTTGAGCGTCATGGCCGCGCCGCTGTTCTTCACCGCGGCCGTGAATTCCTTGCTGCGCTGATCGGTCCGGGCGGCCATGGTCATGCGGCTGTTGGTGTCGATGCTCAGGGCCAGCAGTGCGCCGATGGGTCCCAGGAGCAGCCCGGCAAAGCCCGTGAGTCCCGAACCGCCGCCATCGGTGACGATCAGCTGGTCTTCCTCGTTGTAGATCAGCTCGACCTTCGCGGCCGAACGGGTGGCGGCATCCTGGCGCGCCTGCAGCGCGGGTTTGGACGCTTCGGCCGCGCACCCCGCCAGGAGGGCGGTGGCGACGAGCAGGGACGTCAGCTTCTGCAACGACATGCCCGCGTCCAGGCGCAGCAGATCCATGAAGCTTCTTGGCAGCGGGTTGAGCAGTTTCATGCGTATTCCCCAGTGGTATGGCCGATGTGAAGCCACTGTAGGAATCGCGCCGCCCGCGCACATGAGCGGTGCGCACTTTCTCCAGGGAGACAAGCGCCCCGCCACCTCTGCCCGCGGCCATGACAAAGCGCCTGCGCGCCGGCCCCCGGATGCGGCTATCCGGGCCGTTTCACCTGGCGTGGAAGCTGGCGGTCCGGGTGGTTTCCGAACCGGCGAGGCGCGGCGGCCCGTCTTCGCCGAACATGCCGGCATAGGCAGGCTGGACGATCCGGGCAAGGCCTTGCCGCAGGCCGTCCTGCGCCCTGGCCGGGTCCTGCAGCAGGCCGTCGTACGCCAGGTAGGCCGGCTCCTCCAGGTCGGAGGTATGGGTGGTCTGGTGGAGAACGGCCTGCTGCTCGTCCCGCAGCGACTGCTCGATTGCCACGAAGGGCTTGAAGCTCGACGTCATGTCGGGTGCCCCGTAGGTCGTGGTGACCCGCACGAGCAAGGTGCTGTAGCCCGGGGTGGGTTCGAATCCAGGCGCCTTCATCTGGGCGAGCTCGCCGTCCATGCGCGCGGCGGGTGTCAGCTTCACTTCGCGGCCGCCGGCCCGCAGGCGCGCCGCCAGTTGCTCCGCGAACTGCCTGTTGAGAGGCATCGCGCCGCTGCTTTTCACGACGGCCGTGAACTCCTTGCTGCGCCGCTCGATGCGGCTGGCCAGCGTCATCCGGGTGCCGACCTCGACGCCAAGGGCCACCAGCGTGCCGACAGGGCCGAAAACCCCGGCCCAGCCCATGATCGCGGACCCACCGCCATCCATCACGGACAGCTGGTCCGGCTCGTTGTAGACGAGTTCGATCTTCGTGATCGACCGGGTCGCATCGTGGCGAACTTGCGGCGCCGGCTCGGGCGCGCTCGTCGCGCAGCCGGCCAGCAGGGCCGCAGAGATCAGCAGCGAAACAAGCGTCCTCACGGAGGCGTGAACGTAAGCCATAGTTTCAATTTGCATCTAAATGCATCAGATGCAACTATTGTGCCTACAAACCGCTATCGCACCCCATCGGATTTCGTCAATTAGTTTACAGATCCGGGCAGATTTTCAGCCTGCGGATCGCCCGTCAGAGCAGCTCGGGCGACTGCACAGTCACCACGACGGTCTGCACGTCGCCGTCGCGTTCGCGCGTACGGATCCACCAGAGCGAACCCTTGCGCACCGGACAGCTGTCCTGCTTCAGGCCGAGAAGCAGCGAGATCGCCTGCCCCACCGAAGGCTGGTGCCCGACCATCAGCACCACCGACTTGCCGTTGGGCCAGCCGGCCGCGGCCAGCATGGCCTCGGCGGTGGTGTCGGGGGCGAGTTCGGCGCGCAGTTTGTATTTGCGGCCGAGCGCGAGCGCGGTCTGCTCGCAGCGCCGCGCGGGGCTGCAGATGATGCGCGTGCCATCCGGCAACTGCCGGTCGAGCCAGCTGGCCATGCGCTTGGCCTGCTTCTCGCCGCGCGCGGTCAGGGAACGCTGCAGGTCGTCGCAGCCTTCGGTCCAGTCCTCGGCTTCGGCATGGCGCCAGAAGATCAAGTCCATGGTTGTCGTCTTTCGGTCGTCAGTTGCTGGGTGCATCGGGGTGATGGCCTCGCGATGCATACCGGTTCATGAGTGCAGCCTGGGCGCCGTGCGCCTCGATGGCGCGCGACGCGCCCGCCTCGGCGGCATGGGTGTCGTGGTCGACGCGCGTGTAGATGCCGTCGCCGCCCAGGTCCCAGGCGTCGCGGCCGTCGTGCAGGTAGGCGACCAGGCATTCGTCGATCAGGCGCTGGCGAAGGCTGGGGTCGGTCACCGGCCAGGCCAGCTCGATGCGCCGCATCATGTTGCGGTTCATCCAGTCGGCGCTCGACAGGTAGAGCGACTCGTCCTCGCCATTGCGGAAGTAGAAGACGCGCGAGTGCTCGAGAAAACGCCCGATCACCGAGCGCACGCGGATGTTGTCGGTGAGCCCCGGCACCTGCGCGGGCAGCGTGCAGGCGCCGCGCACGATGAGGTCGATCTTCACGCCGTTCTGGCCGGCGCGCATCAGCGCGGCCACCAGGGCATCGTCGGTCAGCGCATTCATCTTGGCAACGATGCGGGTCGGCTCGCCGGTGGCGGCGGCCAGGCTCAGCGCGTCGATCTGCGCGATGAGGTTCCGGTGCAGGTCGAACGGCGCGAGCCACATGCGGTTGAGCTTGGGCAGGCGGCTCTGGCTTGCCAGGTGCACGAACACGGCTTCCATGTCCGCCGTGAGCAGCGGGTCGGCCGTCAGGTGGCTGATGTCGGTGTAGAGCCTGGCGGTGCGCGGGTTGTAGTTGCCGGTGGACAGGTGGCCGTAGCGGCGCATCTGCTTGCCCTCGCGGCGCGTCACCAGCAGCATCTTGGCGTGCGTCTTCAGGCCCACCACGCCATACACCACCTGCGCGCCGATCGACTCGAGCATTTCGGCCCAGTTGATGTTGGCCTCTTCGTCGAAGCGGGCCTTGAGCTCCACCACCACCGTCACTTCCTTGCCGCGGCGCACGGCTTCGCGCAGCAGGTCCATCAGCTCCGAATCGGTGCCCGTGCGGTAGATGGTCTGCTTGATGGCCAGCACCTGCGGATCCTGCACGGCCTCGCGCAGGAATGCGAGCACGCCGTCGAAGCTCTCGAAGGGCTGGTGGATCAGCACGTCGCCGTGCTGCAGCCGCTCGAAGAACGACTGCGCCGGCGACAGCGTGACCGGGTAGGAGGCCGAGTACGGCGGAAACAGCAGCTGCGGCTCCTCCAGCAGATCGATCAGCTGGGTCAGGCGGGCCAGGTTGACGGGGCCGTGCACCCGGTAGAGCGCCTGCGCCGGCAGGTTGAATTGCGCCAGCAGGAAACTCGCGAGCGACTCCGCGCAACTGGCCGACACCTCGAGCCGCACGGCCTGTCCGTAGTGCCGGTGCTGCAGCCCCTGGCGCAATGCGGTGCGCAGGTTCTTGACGTCTTCCTCGTCCACCGCCAGGTCGGAATGCCGCGTGACGCGGAACTGCGAGAAATCGCCCACCTCGCGCCCCGGGAACATGCTCGAAAGATGGGCGCGCACCACGCTCGACAGCGCCACGAACAGCGTCTTGCCGTCCGACACCTTGGCCGGCATGCGGATCACGCGCGGCAGCACGCGCGGCACCTTCACGATCTGGATCGGGTTCTCCCGCCCGAAGGCGTCCTTGCCGCCGAGCCGCACGATGAAGTTGAGCGACTTGTTGGCCACCTGCGGAAACGGGTGCGCCGGGTCCAGCCCGACCGGGATCAGCAGCGGGCGCACTTCGCGCTCGAAATATTCGCTGACCCACTTGCGCTGCGCCGGATTGCGTTCGCCGTGCGAAATGATGTGGATGCCGTGCTTGGCGAAGGTCGGCATCAGATCGTCGTTGTAGAGCGCGTACTGGCGCGCCACCAGCGCATGGGCGGCCTCGGCAAGGCGCTCGAACGATTCGATCGTGTAGGCGCCCTTCTGGTCGCCGGCACTGCTGGCAATCAGGTGCGGCGCGGCGCGCACTTCGAAGAATTCGTCGAGATTCGATGAAACGATGCAAAGGTAGCGAAGGCGCTCGACCAGCGGCACTTCAGGCCTGCGGGCCCAGTCGAGCACGCGCTCGTTGAACGACAGGATGCTGTGATCGCGGTCGAGCAGCGTGAGGGCCGTTGCCGCGACCGCGGGCGTGCGGTCAGCGGGAGCAGGTTGCATGGGCACTGATTCTGGAGCAAGCGGCACGGGAGCACATGTAGGCTGAAATATGACAGTGTCACCCTCGTTTGTGACGTTTTCGTGACCGCCGTGTGACGCCTGCGGGTCGCCCTTGGGCAGCCCCGTGCCGGGCGAAGGGGCGGACGGCCCGGCACCGGGCCGGGCGGCCGCTGGCTTCATGCGCCGAGAAAGTGCTTGCGGTAGCGCGGCGGCAGGTCGTCGATGCGCATCAGCATCGGCAGGTCCGCCGTGTTGAAGTCCGGGTCCCAGGCCGGCGCGCCCAGCACCTTGGCACCCAGGCGCAGGTAGCCCTTGATGAGCGCGGGCGGCTCGACGTCGAGCGCACCGTCGAGCCGCTCCACCGGCAGCGGCAGGCGCGGCTGCACCTGGTACTGGATCGGCGCCATGTGGCTGGCCGACAGCTGCCGCCAGATGCTGGCGGCCGCGTCGCCGCTGGTCACGCCGTTGTGCGACATCGGAATGCTCGCGCAGCCGATCATGGTGTCGAGCTTGTTGCGGTGCATGAAGCCAGCGAGCGCACCCCACAGCGCGAGGATCACGCCGCCCTGCCGGTGGTCGGGGTGCACGCAGCTGCGGCCCAGCTCGACCATGCGCTCGCGCAGGTCGCGCAGGCGGGTCAGGTCGAACTCGGTGTCGCTGTAGGTGCTGCCCACGCGCCGGGCCTGGGCCGGCGTGAGCACGCGGTAGGTGCCGATCACCTGCCCGGTGCGTTCTTCGCGCACCAGCAGGTGCTCGCAGAAGTCGTCGAACAAATCAATGTCGTGGCCGGCCAGCGGCGTGCTCACGCGGGCGCCCATTTCGCCGACGAACACCTCATGGCGCAGGCGCTGCGCGGCGCGCACGTCGTCCAGGTGGCGGGCCCAGCTCACGGTGATGCCTTGCCTGGCGTCGATGACGACCGGCGGCACCGCAACGGCAGCGGGCACCGACGCGGGCGCGGCTGCGGGGACGGGCCACAGGGCGGCGCGCAGTCCGAGCTGCGACAGCGGGAACGTCGGGTTGGGCAGTTCTTTCATGGGGACCCTTTCTGCTGAAGGAGTCTCGGCACCCGCAGTGAAACGGGTATGTCAGCGCCATTGCAGTTGCATGACGGTGTTACCGCGTGTTTTGGGGCTTCCTGGATGTCTAATGCGGTGGGTCCGCGACATGGAGTTTTCTCAATGGCCACAGCCGCAAGCAGCAATTTCGACAACCGCCTTCACCAGACCTTTCCTGTCCTGAGCGATACCGAAATCGCGCGCATCGCGCACTTCGGAACCGTGCAGCGCTTCGCCCGCGGGGAACGGCTGTTCACCGCCGGCGAAACCGGCCCCGGCATGTTCGTCCTGCTCAAGGGCGTGGTGGCGGTCACGCAGCGCGACGGGCTCGGGCACGTGGTGCCGATCGTGCGCCAGGGCCCCGGCGAGTTCCTTGCCGAAGTCGGCCAGCTGAGCGGCCGCCCTGCCCTGGTCGACGGCCATGCCGAGGAAGAGGTGGAAGCGCTGATCGTTCCGCCCGCGCAACTGCGCGCGTTGCTGGTGGCAGAAGCCGACCTGGGCGAGCGCATCACCCGCGCGCTGATCCTGCGGCGCGTGGCGCTGATCGAATCGGGCGCCAGCGGGCCGGTGCTGATCGGCCGGCCGGAGTCGCCCGACATGGCGCGCCTGGAGAATTTCCTGCGCCGCAACGGGCATCCCTACCACCTGGTCGACGCGGCCGAAGATCCCGGCGCCGCCGCGCTGCTGGAGCAGTACGGCACCTGCAAGCTGCTTGCCGTGTGCCCCGACGGCTCGGTGCTGGTCAACCCCGCCGAAGAGGCGCTGGCCCGCTGCCTGGGCATGGTCGACACCGCGGAGCACAACGAACTGTTCGACGTGGCGGTGGTCGGAGCGGGCCCCGCCGGCCTTGCAACCGCGGTGTATGCGGCCTCCGAAGGGCTGCGCGTGATCGTGCTCGACTGCCGCGCCTTCGGCGGCCAGGCCGGGGCGAGTGCGCGCATCGAGAACTACCTTGGTTTTCCCACCGGCATCTCGGGCCAGGCGCTCGCGGGCCGGGCCTTCGTGCAGGCCCAGAAGTTCGGTGTGGAAATGCTGATTCCTGCCAAGGTGACGTCGCTGGACTGCTCGCGCGACAACCCCATGGACGCCCTGCGCATCACGCTGGCCGACGGCCGCGCCATCCATGCGCGCACGGTGGTGATTGCCAGCGGCGCACGCTACCGGCGGCCTGACGTGCCAAGGCTGTCGGAGTTCGAGGGCCGCGGCATCTGGTATTGGGCTTCGGCCATCGAGGCCAAGCTCTGCGCGCAGCAGGAGGTTGCGCTGGTCGGCGGCGGCAATTCGGCCGGACAGGCCGCGGTATTCCTGTCGCGCCACGCGGCCAAGGTCAATGTGCTGGTGCGCGGCCCCTCGCTCGCAGCCAGCATGTCGCGCTACCTGATCGACCGCATCGAGGCCACGCCCAACATCGAACTGCATCCCCATACGCGACTGGTGAAGCTCAACGGCGATTCCGGCGAAGGCCTGACGGGAGCAACCTGGCGCTGCCAGGCCACCGGCAAGGAGCACGATTGCGACGCGCGCAACATCTTCCTCTTCGTTGGCGCCGAGCCCGAGACCAGCTGGCTCGACGGCTGCGGCGTCTCGGTCGACAAGCATGGCTTCGTGCTGACGGGCGATGCCGCCAGCAGCGGCTTTCCGGCGCGGCCCTCCACTGCGCTCGAATCCAGCGTGCAGGGCGTCTTTGCCGTGGGCGACGTGCGCTCGGGTTCGGTCAAGCGCGTGGGCGGCGCCATCGGCGAAGGCGCGGCCGTGGTCGCGCTGATCCACCAGCACCTGTCGTCCAACTCGGCCGTTGCCTGAGCGTGCTCCGTCCGTAATTCCCGGCGCTGCACACGTGCGGATGGCCGCGTATATGCTGCCTGCCTCGCATCACAACCAACCCCAACACCGGAGCCCGCGACATGCCTGCATCGCCCATCGAGGTCTATTCCTGGCCCACGCCCAACGGCCACAAGATTCACATCATGCTGGAGGAGTGCGACCTGCCGTACAACGCCCGTCCGATCAACATCGGCAAGGGCGACCAGTTCGCGCCCGAGTTCCTGCAGATCAGCCCCAACAACAAGATCCCCGCCATCACCGACCCCGATGGTCCGGACGGCAAGCCGATCTCGCTGTTCGAATCGGGCGCCATCCTCGTCTATCTGGCCGGCAAGACCGGCAAACTGTTGCCCAGCACCGACCGCGAACGCTACGACGTCCTGCAGTGGCTCATGTTCCAGATGGGCAGCGTCGGCCCCATGCTCGGCCAGGCGCATCATTTCCGCATGTATGCCCCTGAAAAGATCGGCTACGCCATCGAGCGCTACAGCAACGAAGCCAAGCGCCTCTATGGCGTGATCGACAAGCAGCTGTCGAAGAACAAATTCATTGCCGGCAAGACCTATTCGATTGCCGACATCGCGATCTTCCCGTGGCTGCGCAGCTGGGAAAACCAGGGCATCACCCTCACCGACTACCCGCACCTGAAGGCCTGGTTCGACGGCATTGCCGCCCGCCCCGCCGTGCAGCGCGGCGTGAAAGTGCTGGCCGACCTGCGCCAGCCGATCACCGGCGACAAGGAGCGCGAGATCCTTTTCGGCAAGACCCAATACGAGAAACGCTGAGAGCCCCGATATCCGGGCTAGAATAGAAGGCTTGTCGGGGTGTAGCGCAGCCTGGTAGCGCATCTGGTTTGGGACCAGAGGGTCGAAGGTTCGAATCCTTTCGCCCCGACCAAGAAAAATACGAATGCCTGCAATGACTCACGTTGTTGCAGGCATCTTGTTTTTCAGCCCGCGCCAAAAACAACGCCTGCGGTGAATTCCTCGCGTACAGTCGAATTCAACATCATCACTGACCGGGGTTGGCCGTGTCCTACTACGAACTGAAGATTGGCAACCAGACGGGCCTGGTCCAGGTCACGCAGGACCTCGTCTCCCACACCGCCACCCTGTACTGGATGCCCCGCCGCCGCCCCTTGCGCGCCACGGAAGAGATCAATTCCACGCCGCTGGCGCAGCATCAGACCTACGGGCCCTCGGAAGCGCAGACGCTCGATCTGCTGCGCGCATGGGCCACAGAGAACTTCGAGCCGGTCGGCGATTTCGTCCAGATCTGAGCGCCCTGCGCGCCCCGGGCTCCAAGGTGGATGTGGGTAGAATCCGGGGCTCCGTTCGGCCCGGAATCTGCCCGTAGCTCAGTTGGATAGAGCACCTGCCTTCTAAGCAGGTTGTCGGGGGTTCGATCCCCTCCGGGCAGGCCATTTTGTTGCTCCGCGTGCCAGCCCCAGTTTATTGATGGTTGCCATGTCGGCCTCCTGAGTATTTCGCGATCTGCGCCGGCGACATGCTTTCCATGGCCAGGTCCAGGTCGCTGCCATCCATGCTCGCCATGCGCTCTTGCGGCGAAAGCCCGTTCGCGCGACCGCCCGGGATACCGGACAGGCTTGCAGGGGGCTCCACATGCGCGGAAGCAGCAGCGGCGGCCGTGGCCGCAGCCGTGTCAGAGGCTGCGGGCGTAGGAGCTTCTTTGCCGACCTTGGCGAATGCGTCGAAGACCTCGACGATTTCCGCGGCCGTGCCACCCTTGTTGGGGTCGAACAGTTGCCAGTAGGCGTTGCGAACAGCGCTCGGGTGAGCGTCCACCTAGGCCTTGAACTCCGCGCTCTCCAGGATGGAGTCAGCGTTGGGGTGCGCCTTGTAGATCGCGTCGTAATGCGCCGTGGCCGCGTCCTGCTGCTGCTTGGCCTGCAGCGGTGCGACGGCCTTGGCCACCGCGAAGACGTGGGCGGGGTTGTTCTCGTCGAACTCCACCACGCGGCCGTCCGGGCTCTTGAGCACGATGACATCCGACCACCGCCGGTACCAGAGCTCCGAGGCGCACACATCCCTGTTCATCGGGTTGAACCACCGATCCTCCAGCCGGGTCCACTCGCGCGCGATGTCCCACGCCCGGTTCAGGCCCGTGCTGCCGCCGCCGTATTGCGTCTCGTCGAACTCCGACCACCAATTGATGCCGGCGCGGCCGTAGCGTCGGATCAGGTCCTTGTGGTCGGGGAAGACGCGGGCCAGGCGCGACGGATGCATCCAGCGCTGACGGCGCAGCCACCGCGCGTCGCTCAGGTCTTCCTTCGAGCTGGTCCAGTCCCAGTGGATCTCGTTGCGGTGGATACCCCGGCGTCGACGCCAAAGTGCACGCCGAATTCCTCTCGGCCGAATCGATCGGCGCTTACTTCGGCAAGCACACCAAGACGCTGCCGTTCAGGACGCTCGCCCATGCCAAGGCCAACTGATGGCAGTTGATGCGCGTGACCCCGCGGCGTGGCCGCCATCCCAAAATCTTTCCAGAGGTCAACGAATGATGCGAAACCTCGAACCGCGCCGGCTACGAAACTTATATCAGCTCCGCGAGGCGCTTTTCACATTGTCGATCCAAGTCGCCGAGGCCCTCTTGGACAAGAGCGAACGGATCTCTTGCTACCAAAAAATCGCCAAGGCTGGAGCCGAGTTCTTTTGCGATGCCTGCATGCACGTAGAGCGCAAGGGCTACGAGCTTTTGCAACGCGAACACGAGGCGAACCTGTGGCACTTCGTGCTGCTCATGCAAGGGAATGGCATTGGCAGCTGCGGCAATGTCGGCAAAGGGGCTGCCGGCCAGAAACGCCTCTTGCGCGCCTGCGCTCATCTGGGGGCCCAGTCCTTCTTCTCTGGCTGCGATCTCCATGGAAAGCAAGCGAGCCAAAGTCGCGACAACCTCAACCAAGGCACGCATGCTTTGCCGCCGCGCACGAATTTGGTCTTGTCTTGCGGCCCGAATGGGCAGAAGAGCGAACCCACCAGCAAACGCGATTGCGACCACCGAAAAGATCGCTTGCATCCACCCGGACCATTCCGCCTTTGTTATGCAGAGCGGCCACCAATCAATTCCCAAAAGGCAGTACTCGGGTGTCAGCATTCAGTTTCTCCTCGTTTGGCGCTCATCGTAGCGGGCAGCGAAGGAGCCACGGCCTCAATCCTCGAGGTCGAACTGCATCTGCAGCGTCCTGATGATCTGCGCCATGTCGGCACGGTGGGAGCCGCGGTCGCTGACCACGCGAACAGTCCAGTTCGGGCCGCCCTGATGCGCCGGGTCCATCCAGATCACGCCACCGCGGTGCACATCCGTCTGCTGACCTCGAAGCCCCGGCAAGGCTTCGATGCGCATGAGCAGCATCCGCTTCAACTGCTCGGCAGTGCGAGTCGGCTTGGCCATTTGGTAGAGCTACTCCCTCAACGAATCCATCCACTGCCACAAGGCCCGGTTGTGAGCCTCCGTGATGCTGCGATACGTCTCACCATCGCCAGGAAGAGATTCGAGGCCAGAACGCTCGATCGAATGGATCGTGACGACTTTCCCGTCCTGATGCATCACCAAAACGGCGCTATGCGCATCCCACTGCATTTTGAGTCGAACCTCTTTCGGCTCGGATTTCCCCATCTTGCTTCCCCCAAAGTTTGGAGACGCATTTTGAACCTGCTCGACACATTCCCAGACTGTGTGCTCCGCTCCATCAAGGCGCTGCTCGAGCTCGATGCAAGGGGTCCGCTCGCACTGCACGGTATTGGCGGCCATGCCCGGCAGCTGCTCGAATCCGCCCCGATGCGCCGCGAAGAAATCGAGGTGGCCGCATGACAGCGCTTCTCCGCGAACTGCTGCAATGCAACCACAGCGACCCAAACCACCGACGCGCTGGCGCCGGAAAGTGGGTCACCGTGAACGTGCCAGCCGAGCTGTGGGCCAAGATTCAAGCCGCCACGGAGCAGGCCGAACCGCGATCCTCGGTCCCGACGCAAAGGCCTCGCCTACCACCCGCCCAGACCTTGCAAGCGGGTCTCATACCCGACGCACTCTTGCGCATCCACGTTGTCGAACATCTCACCGGCCTCGGCGAATCGACGATCCGCCGGAAGATGGCCGCAGCCAACTTCCCGCAGCCGATCAAGAAACGGCGCGCGATGCACGCGCTGGCGGGCTGGTGACGTGACGACCTGGTTGCGCGAACAAGGAGTAGAAGCGTAGGCGTCAACCGCCTTGTGCAGCAGCGACGCACAGGCCAATTGGGTTCCCTCCGGGGGCACCCGACGCGAGGCAACGTAGGAAATCCACCGTCAGCAAGAGGCGCCAAAACGACATGGCACCGTCGCCTTGCGGGTTTAGGCTCGGTTCCATGGCTACCAAACAAGAGCACCACAAGCAAGGCGACATCGGCCGCCGGCTGATGTGGATCCTGCTGGCCGTGATTGCGGTCATCGTCGTGGCGGTGCTTTTCTTCTACGGCATCACCGATCCATCGAAAGGGCCGGGCAACGTTCCTGCAAGCGGCGCCGTGGCGCCGGCCCAGGAGAACGCCAGCCCACCCAGATCCCGCTAGGAAGAAGGCTGCTTTCGAGGGCCGGCTCCCCGCTACCCGCATGCCCAGGCCTATGCCGAACGTGGAATCGATAGGCAGCGTCGACCGGGGTATCTTCCGGAACCGGACCGGCACGCGGGACGATGCGCGCCCTTGTCACCCCAATCACCCTCAGGTCGGGAGACGTAACGTGGCGCATGCGCTTTTCAAGCAGATCCTCATGACGCGGCTGCCAACGCGGTTCTACAGTCCGTCTGAGATAGACCGGCTCAAGGACCTGCGGGATGCCGGATACATCAAGGTGGCGTTCTCGCCATCGCAGGGCGCGGCGGCGCCCTGCGCAACAGTGCTCGAGGTCACCAACCTGGGACGTGCTGCCGCTCGCTACTTCGGATCGGGCGACGGGCCGCGTCCCGATCTGCCTTCGGTCGCCTTCGCGCTTCCCTGCCGGCATCACCTGGCCGATTGATCTCTCTGCGGACGGCTCGCCCGCCATCGCCTGAAGGCTTACATCGCTTCGCGCGGGCGGCTGTCGCGGCATGCCTGCGCCCTCTGCAATCGTTGCACCATGCACACCATGGATACCCGACCGATCTTTCCTTCCTGGTGGCGCGTCGGCGCGCTCGCCTATACGGCCGCGGGCGTGGTGTGCGTTGTTTCGAGCGCGGCCTTTCCGGACAGCGAGATGGCCATGCTGGTGGCGATCGCCGGGGCCCTGCCATGGTCGCTCGCCCTGCTGACGCTCGACCTTGCGCCGGGCGTGGCGCGGACCGCACTGCTCCTGCTGACCGGAGGCTGGGCCGTCAACGCGGGACTCTTCTGGTGGCTGGCGCTGCGGCGCCCGGCGCATCGGCTGCCGGCGCAGGACGACTGACGACGCATCGCCGAAGGCCTTTCGGTGCGATCATTTCGCCATTCGTTCATCGCGCCGACGCGCGCCCCGCAAAGGTTTCCCATGCTTCCTGATTCACAAGTCAACAAACCGCTGATCGGAATTGCCGGCGGTCGGCAGTCGCTCGACACGCCGGCGCTGCTGCTCGATCTTGGCGCGCTGACGCGCAACATCGAGCGCATGGCCGCCTTTGCCAAGGCGCGCGGCGTCGGCCTGCGGCCGCATGTGAAAACGCACAAGTCGGTGGAGATCGCGCGCCGCCAGGTGGCCGCGGGTGCCATCGGCGTGAGCTGCGTCACGCTGGGCGAGGCCGAGGTCATGGTCAAGGCCGGCATTCCGGACGTGCTGATCACCTCGCCGGCCGTCACGCCGAGCAAGATCGCGCGCGTGGTCAGGCTGGCCAGGCTGGCCGGCCCCGGCGGAATGATGGTGGTGGTGGACGACCCGCGCAATGCCGCCGACCTGGCCGCCGCCACGCTCGGCCTGCCGCATCCTCTCGAAGTGCTGGTCGACTACGGCGCCGGCTACAACCGCACGGGCGCGGCCAGCGAGGCGCAGGTGCTCGAGCTCGCGCGCTGCATTGCGGCCGAGCCGCGCCTGAAGCTGCGCGGGCTGCAGGCCTACGCCGGCAACCTGCAGCACATCGTCGACCGGCAGCAGCGCAGCGCCGCCGCGGCCGGCCTGCGCGAAGCCATCGCGCGCATCGTCGCGGACGCCGAGCGCAGCGGCATTCACTTCGAGATCGTCACGGGCGCGGGTACCGGCACGCACGACCTCGACGCGCAGCGGGACGCCTTCACCGAATTGCAGGCCGGCTCCTATGTGTTCATGGACGCGGAATATGCGCAGGTGCTGCAGGGCAGCCCGGGGCAGCCTTCACCGTTCGAGGTGTCGCTGTTCGTGCAGACGGCGGTGGTGAGCACCAATGCGGCGGAATGGGTCACCGTGGACGGCGGCACCAAGTGCTTTGCCACCGACTGCGGCGTGCCGCTGGTGGCACGCGGTGCCGATCCGGCGAGCCGCTACGCCTTCTTCGGCGACGAGCACGGCAAGCTGTTTTGCGCCGGGCAGCGGCCCGCGCTCGGCGACCGGGTGGAGTTCATCACGCCGCATTGCGACCCGACCGTCAACCTGCACGATGCCTACCATGTGGTCGACGGCGACACGCTGGTCGCCATCTGGCCGGTGGATGCGCGCGGCAGGCACTGAAGCCCGCATCCGGGGCGTGCGGCCGGTTTCCCGCGCTCGTCAGGCGCGCGGCAAGGCTGCAAGAAAGGTCGCTACGACGATGGCGGCCGCACGGTCCAACTGGAGGACATCGGCCACCTCCAAGGAGTGCGGCGCATTGCGTACGCTCCCGCCGGCCGGCTCGCGGATTTCCACCAGCACTTCTGCCGCCAATTCGCGATCGCTGCGCGGCTGGCCGTCGGGATGCATCACCCACTCGTCCACCTGGTCGAACGGAATGCTGCGGAACACCGCGACGACGGGCAAGTACCTGTAGCGATCCTCGCCCACCAGCACGGGCAAACTGAGGTTGCAGAAAAAAGTGGTCGACATGCAGAGCGCCGTCGCAATCAAAAGGATTAATTGTTAGGGAATGTGACCAAGACATCCACCTTTCCCGGCCCTTTTTCCTTTGCGAGACGTGACCTTCCTCACACAAAGTGAAGCTTTGTGGTGAAGATCGCACACCTACAAGGATACTTAATTCTTACATATCGCCGGCTGGGTGTGTCGATTTGCTTGTTTTCTGCACCAAAAAGGCAAAAAAAAGACCGGAATCCGGCCTTTGGGGGTCCTCCCTGGGGCGGGGCTCAGGCCGGCGAGCTGAATCGCGGCGGCCGCCGCTCGATGTTGGCCTGCACGGCCTCCTTCTGGTTCGCGCTTCCGATCAAGGCCTGCTGCTCCACCGATTCGGCGATCAGCAGCTCGGCCGCGCTGTGCGACAGCGCCGCATTGAGCAGGCGCTTGCCCGCCCGGATGGCGTCGGGGCTCTTGACCGCGATGCCGTGCGCCATCTGAAGCGCCTCGGCGAGCGGATCGGCCGCCAGCCGCGTGGCAAAGCCGAGCTGCAGGGCTTCCTCGCCCGAGAAGATGCGGCCCGTGAAGGTGAGTTCGCGCACCACGTCGCTGCGCGCGAGTTCGCGCATCAGCACCATGCCGCCCATGTCGGGCACCAGGCCCCACTTGATTTCCATCACCGACAGCTTGGTGTCGGGCGCCACGATGCGGATGTCGGCCCCCAGCGCCACCTGGAGGCCGCCGCCGAAAGCCACGCCGTGCACGGCGGCAATGACGGGCACCGGCACCTCGCGCCAGGCCATGGCCACGTACTGCGCCGCGTTCGAGATGCCGTGCGTGCGCGCGGACAGGTCGGTGCCACCCGCGGCCGCGCCCAGCACCGCGCTGGCGGCCCCCTGCCCCATGCGTTCGAAGGAGGCCATGTCCAGCCCCGCGCAGAACGCCTTGCCCTGGCCCGAGATGACCACCGCGCGCGCCGCGGCGTCGCCGCGCAGGGCCTCGCCCGCTTCGATCAGCGCGTCGAACATCGCGGGATCGAGCGCGTTCATCTTGTCCGCACGTGCAAGCTGCAGTTGCACCACGCCGTCGGGGTGGCGGGTCCATTCGATTCGTTCGGCCATGGCAATGTCTCCTTCGGTCTTCGCGCCAGTATCGCCCGGCACGGGCGCTCGGCGATGATGGCGCCTGTCGCCTACCCAACACCCCTGGACCCATGCCCCTGGACCGCCGGATCTTTCTGCAATCGGGTGCCGCCGCCATGGTGGCGCTGCTTCACTCTCACGGTGCCAGCGCGCCCGCCGGCCCGGCCCGGCCCGTGCTCGGCTTCACCGCGGTGCCGGCGTCGCTGCGCGATGCGGTGGTGGTGCCGCCCGAATACGAATGGCAGCTGCTCTATCCCTGGGGCACGCCCACCGGCATCGCGGAGCATCCCATGCCGGCCTTCGCGCCCGACGGCAGCAACAGCGCCGCCGACCAGGCGCTGCAGGCCGGCATGCATCACGATGGCATGCACTTCTTCCCGCTTTCGGCGCCGGACCGCGGCCTGCTCGTGATGAACCACGAGTACACCGACGAGCAACTGCTCCATGCGGACGGCAGCAAGGAGTGGACCGCCGAGAAGGTGCGCAAGTCGCTGCATGCGATGGGCGTCTCGGTCATCGAGATCCGCCGCACGCGCGATGGCTGGCGCCAGGTGCGGCCCTCGCCCTACGCGCGGCGCGTGCACGGGCAGACGCCCATGCGCATCGCCGGCCCCGCCGCGGGCGCGGCGCCGATGCGCACCGCCGCCAATCCGGCCGGCGACGAAGTGCTCGGCACCTTCGCCAACTGCGCGATGGGCGTCACGCCCTGGGGCACCTACCTGAGCTGCGAAGAAAACTTCCACGGCTACTTCGGCGGGCCGAAGGAAGCGGCAAAGGACGCCACGTCCGCGCAGCGCCGCTACGGCACGGTGCCGGGCTCGCAGTGGGTGGAGTACTGGCGCTTCGAGGAGCGCTTCGACATGAGCCGGCATCCGAACGAGCCCCACCGCTTCGGCTGGGTGGTGGAAATCGATCCCTTCGATCCCGCGGTCAAACCGGTCAAGCGCACCGCGCTCGGACGCAAGCGCCAGGAAAGCGCGACCTGCACGCTCGCCAGGGACGGGCGCGTCGTCGTCTACATGGGCGACGACGCCAGGTTCGAATACATCTACAAGTTCGTGAGCCACGGCAAGGTCTCGATGGCCGGCGACGGCTCCCGGGCTTCCGCCAACAGCCGCCTGCTCGACGAAGGCACGCTCTATGCCGCACGCTTCGATGCCGGCGGCCGCGGCCAGTGGCTCGAACTCGTGCACGGCCGCAACGGCCTCGACGCGGACAGCGGCTTCGCCGGCCAGGCCGAGGTGCTGATCCACGCCAGGCTGGCCGCCGACGCAGTGGGCGCCACCAAGATGGACCGCCCCGAATGGATCGCAGTGCATCCGCAGACCGGCGAGGTGTACGTCACGCTCACCAACAACAGCCAGCGCGGCGAGCCGGGCAAGCCCGCGCCCGATGCGGCCAACCCGCGTGCCGGCAACCTCTTCGGTGGCATCCTGCGCTGGCGCGAGGACGGCGGCGATGCCGGCAGCGCGAGCTTCGGCTGGGACCACTTCGCGCTGGCCGGCGATCCCGCGCAGGCGGGCAGCGGCGCGCGCTATCCATCGGACGACGCCGATGTCTTCGGCAGCCCCGACGGCCTGCATTTCGACAGCGGCGGCCTGCTCTGGATCCAGACCGACATGAGCGGCCAGCTCATCGGCAAGCCGCCTTATGCCGCGCTCGGCAACAACCAGATGCTGTGCGCCGATCCGGCCACGGGCCGCATCAAGCGCTTTCTCACGGCGCCGAGTGGCAGCGAGGTCACGGGCTGCGTGGTGACGCCCGACCGGCGCACGCTGTTCGTCAACATCCAGCACCCGGGCGAATCGCGCGACGACGGCAGCGCCGCACCCAACAGCGCCTGGCCCGACGGCACCGTGCCCGGCAGCGCGCGGCCGCGCTCGGCCACGCTTGCGATCCGCCGGCGCGATGGCGCTATCGTCGGCACCTGAAGCCAACTGAGAGAGAGAAAGGAGACCCTGCATGAGCATCCGCATCGTTCGCCTGGGCACGCCGCGCACGGCCGGCGAGGGCCTGCGCATCGGCACCGTGCGCCGCCCGCCGCGCGGCGTTCCGAAGACCGAGTTCGCATCGCAGGACTGGTACGACGTGTGGTACCCGAACCTCGCGCCTTCCGCGGAGACCATGAAGCTGGGCCAGGAAGCGGAAACCCCTGCGCAATGGAACGCCTTCATGCGCAAGTACAAGGCCGAGATGGCCGAGGCCGACGCGAGCCGCAGCATCGACCTGCTGGCCGCCCTGTCGCACACGGCGGCGTTTTCGGTCGGCTGCTACTGCGAGGACGAATCGCGCTGCCACCGCTCGCTGCTGCGCGGCCTGCTGGCCGAGCGCGGGGCGGACATCGCGAACTGATCCGTTCAGACCGGCGGCAGGGCCACGAAGGCCGGCAGTTTTTCCGCAGCGGCTGCAAAGGCTGCGAGCGACGGGCAGTCGGCTGGCGCGACCAGTTCGGGAAGCATCATTTGCGTGAAGCCCCATGCCACGGCGCTGGTCAGCCCGGCCTGGCCAAGGGCGGCTTCATCGGCCACCGCGGGCAGCTTCGCAATCTCGGCCTCGAGCCCCGCATAGGCGGCAGCCAGCTGGCCCCGCACCCTGTCGACCCATGGCGCATGCTGCTTCTCGGGCGGGCGCAGCTTGCGTTCGTAGACGATCTGCACCGTCTTCTCGCAGGCCGCGAGCGCGAGCCCCAGCACCCGCAGCGCACGCAGCCGCTCGGCGCCGCCCGCGGGCATGAGGCTGCGGCCCGCGATGGTTTCCGCATGGTCGATGATCAGCGTGGAATCCATCAGCAGCGTGCCGTCGTCGCACACCAGCGTCGGCGCCTTGACCACGGGATTGATCGCCCGGAACTGCTCGAAGGTGCTGAAGACCGAGATCGACCGGTGTTCGAACGCAAGCCCCAGCAGGCGCAGCGAAATGGCCGCGCGGCGCACGTAGGGGGAGTCGAGCATGCCGATGAGTTGCATCTTGTTTTTTCCTGGGAGATGAGGCGCAACGATAACGCCAATCAGCGCTGCGCCTTGTCCTTCTGGTTCTGCGCCTCGATGCGCTCGCGCGCGGCCTGCCAGTCGTCGTCGCTCCATTGCCGCAGCTCGTAGAAGTTGCCGCCCGTGGCCAACGCGTTGCCGCCGTCCATCATGATGCTCTGGCCGGTGAGCCAGTCGCACTGGCCGGGCGCCATGAGGAAGGCCGCGAGGTTCTGCAGCTCGCTCATGCGGCCGGTGCGCGCCATCGGGTTGCTCTTCTTGCTGCGCGCGCCGGGCTCCTCGCCGGGATTGAGGCGCTTGCTCATGCCCTCGGTCGGGATCTCGCCCGGCCCGACGGCGTTCAGGCGAATGCCATGGCGCGCCCACTCCACCGCGAGCGACTTGGTCATGACCTCGATGCCGGCTTTGCTCATGGCCGACGGCACGACGTAGGGGCTGCCGTTGTCGACCCAGGTCACGATGATGCTCATGACGCTGCGCATCGCATCGCCCTGCTTCCACTTGCCGGCCTTGGCCTCGGCCACCCAGCGCTTGCCCACGGCCTGCGTGACGTAGAAGCTGCCATGGAAGACGATGTTCGCAATGGCATCGAAGGCGCGCGGCGAAAGGCTCTCGGTCGGCGCGACGAAGTTGCCGGCGGCGTTGTTGACGAGTCCCGTGAGCCCGCCGCTCTGGAACAGGCTCTCGACCATCTCGTCGACGCTCTGGGCCACGCGGATGTCCACGCCGAAGGTGTCGATGCGGCGCCCGGGAAACTGCTGGCGCCACTCGGCCGCGGTTTCCTCGCAGACCGACTGGCGCCGGCCGCAGATGGCCACGTCGGCGCCCAGGCCCAGAAAGCGCTCGGCCATGGCCCGGCCCAGGCCGGTGCCGCCGCCGGTCACGAGAATGCGCTGGCCGCTCATGAGGGAAGGTTCGAACATGGTGGTCTCCTTGGTCGTTGCGGCAGCGCCAAGGCAGGGAGCGCCGCCATCGCACATGCTACGCGCGCTGCCGTGCTGCGGCTTGCGAAATCCGGCTCCCCGCGCCGAGTCAGAATGGCAGCCGACCTGTTCCCTGGAAATCCGCCCATGCCAACTTCCAAAGCCTCCCCCTTCCAGCCGCTTGCGGGCGTGCGCGTGCTGAGCCTTGCGCTCAACCTTCCTGGACCCGCGGCGCTGCTGCGCTGCCGGGCCATGGGGGCTATCTGCGTGAAGCTCGAGCCGCCTGCCGGCGACCCGATGGCGCACTACAACAAGACCGCTTACGCCGCGCTGCACGAGAGCGTCGCCGTTCGCACCGCCGACCTCAAGACCGAGGCCGGGCAGGAGCAGCTGCATGCCGAACTCGCGCAGACGAACGTGCTGCTGACCTCGTTCCGTCCTTCGGCCTTGTCCAAGCTCAAGCTCAACTGGGCCTCGCTGCAGGAACGGCACCCCCGGCTGTCGCAAGTGGCGATCGTCGGCGCGCCCGGCGCACGCGCCGAGGAACCGGGCCACGACCTGACCTACCTCGCCGAAAGCGGCCTCGTCACCGGCACCGAGCTGCCGCCCACGCTCTTTGCCGACATGGGCGGCGCGCTGCTCGCGAGCGAGGCCGTGCTGCAGGCCACCCTGCACGCGCGAACGGCGCCCGGCGCGAACGGGCTGTACCTCGAAGTGGCGCTCAACGCCTCGGCCGACTGGCTGGCGCTGCCGCGCACCTGGGGCCTCACGCAGCCCACGGGCGCGGTCGGCGGCGCGCACGCGGGCTACCGCGTCTATACCTGCGCCGACGGCCGCGTGGCGGTGGCGGCGCTGGAGCCGCATTTCGCGGCCCGGCTCTGCGAGGCCGCGGGCGTGTCGCCGCCCGACATGATGGCGCCGGCCACGCACACCGCGCTGGCCGCCTGGCTCGCAACGCGCACGCGCGCCGAGCTCGACGCCATGGGCCGCGAGCGCGACGTACCGCTGCTCACGCTGGCCGGCTGACGCAGCGGCCGGCCAGCGCGGCCTGCGTCCTCAGGACGCCGGCAGGCGCAGCTCGCCGAGCTTGCGGTCGAGCCTGATGAGCCAGATGCGGGTCGGCCGCTCCAGATCGGAGCCGCGCGTGATGCGCGCGCCGGTGGCGCCCGCGGGGCAGCCGCTGAGCACGCCGCTGGCGTCGGCCGTGCAGTCCTCGACGCTGCCGGCCAGGGCCTTGCCGTCGGCATCGAGCAGCACCGTACCCAGGCCGAAGTCGTTGTCGTTCACCAGCGCCAGTGTCCGGTCGTCCACGATCGTCAGGCCCTCCGCCTTCTCGGCCAGCCAGCCCAGTGCGTTGAGGTCGAGCAGCTCGGTCTTGCGCATCGTGACCACGCTCGAATAGTCGGCGGTACCCGAGGGCGCCTGCGTGATGCTGCTGATCTCCAGGTTGTGGTCGAAGGCCGCGATGTCCGTCGCGTTGGCCGGCAGCTCCACCAGCATCAGCTTGTTGAACACCTTGCCGTCGCTCTTGCGCGCGCCCTGCTCGATCACGATGAAGCGGCCGTTGCCCAGGCTCACCACGTCGCCGAGCTTGGCATTGCCGGTGCGGTCCTTGTCGTACTGGCTGCCGTCGATCGGATAAGCGTAGAGCTTCGAAGTCTCGGTGGCCGGGTCGAAGGCGATCCAGCGCGTGAACTTCGCGATGTGGCGCACGTCGGTGTTGCTGCCGCCCGGCGGCCTGGCCTTGATCGACTTGCCGCTGCCGTCGCGCGGATCGATCGGGCTCTGCAGGAAGCCGTGCAGCACGCCGCTGGCGGCATCGAGCGTCAGTCCTTCCATGCCGCGGTTCGGACGGCGCTGGGCAAGCACCAGCGGCAGATCGGCAGCGCCGCTGCCCGGTGCGTATTTCTTCTCGACCACGCCGGTTGCCATGTTGATGCGTGCGATGAAGGGGCCGTATTCGTCACTGGTCCACAGCACGTTGCGCGCCTTGTCGAGCACCAGCGTCTCGGGGTCGAGGCCGTTGGCGTCGTAGTTCGCCTTGGCGGCATCGAACACGTAGCGGTCGGTCAGCGGCGTCTCGCCGGTCGAGCCCACGCCCGATTGCGGCGGCAGGCCGCTGAGCTTCCTGCCGGCATCGAGCCTGAGCGGCAGGCTCGAGGAAAGCACCGCACCCGTCTTTCCGATGCGCACGATGCCGAAGCTCGGCGCGAACGACGGCGCCGGGAACACCTTGCTGATGCTGGTGGCGCCATTGCCGCCGGGCACGGGCGCGGTCGGGCCGTCGCCGTTCGGGCCACGGTCGGTGATCGCATAGAACTCGAGCGTGCCGTCGTCCGCCTTGCCCTTGAACGCGAGCCCCGAGCCGTAGGCCGGCAGGAAGCCCTGCGGAAAGTCGGCCCTGGTCTTCTCGTTGTCGCCCTCGTAGGGCACGTTGAAGGCGGCGTCGGCCCGCAATTGGTAGCGGGTGACGCCGAGCCCGATGGTGCCGAGCGCGTTGGTCTGCGTGAAGGCTTCGGTCACCGGTGCGGCAAGGCGCGAGGCCAGCGTGTTTTCGAAGTGTTCGCGCGCCAGCATGCGGCGGCTTGGATCGACCATGCGGGCATTGTAGGGAGCGGGCAGCCCTGCGAGCACCGCATTGAGCGCGGTGTCGAAGCTCTCGGCCGAGGCGCTGAAATCGAGCGCGCCCGCCGTCAGCGCGGCCTTGAGCGCAGGCGCCAGCCGGATGCCGTTCGAGGGATCGCGGTCCTCGTCGAAGCTCTGCAGCGCCAGCAGGCGATTGACGACCGCATCGGCCTTCACGTCGCTGCCACCCGCCAGGGTCAGCGGCGTGATCGCGTCACCACAGGCGGCACTGCCGAGCGCGAGCGCGCCGACGCTGAAGGCCACGGTCTCGCCGTCCTTGCAGGTGAATTCGCCATTCGCGTTGGTGCTGGCCGCGGCGCTGCCGCCCGCGGTGTAGCCGAGGCCCTCGACGGCCGCGTCGAGGAAGGTGCCGGTCTTCGATTGCGCTGCCGGCGGATTGGTGGTGCCGCCGCCGCCCGCCACGGGAAATGCCCACCCTCCTCCTCCACCGCCGCTGCCGCCACCGCAGGCGGCGACCAGCGCAGCGGCACCCGCGAGCGCCAGCCAGCCCATCCTCGATCCTCTTGTCTTCTTCGTCATCACTTGTCCTTGTCGTGCGCCTGCGCAACAGGCACAGGCCCCGGCGATTAGCACCGCGGCGTGTGACAAGCCAGTGAAACCAGGAAGACGAGGCTGTGGATGCTCAGCGGCCGGCGCCGTCGCGCTGCCGGTCCTCGCGCTTGATCGCGAGGTAGGTGTCCAGGTCGATCTCGTGCAGCTGCCGCGGATACTGCTCGGCCGCGGCGAACCAGGAGCGCTCCCGCCGTTCGGCCGGCACGCCGGCTCCCGAAGAGAGATAGGCGTCGAGCGTGAGGAAGTAGCGCATCGCATTGCGCTCCACCAGCCCGCGCGTGCCGCGGATGTAGTCGGGCTGGCCATCGGCGTCCCTGCCCATCACGGTGAAGCCCACCTTGTTGCGGCCGAAGGTCGCCAGGTACGCCTGGGTGGCCATGCGAACCATCATGTTGTGGTCGTAGCTGTAGCTGAAATGCAGGAAGCTCCTCTGCCCGTCGAGCGCCACCGCCTCGAGCGTGACGCGGTAGTTGCTGGTTCCGAGCGGTCCTTTGGGCGCATTCATCTCGACCGACAGGTACTCCGGCGTCGCGCTGGCCACGCGATAGGCAAAGGGCAGCTGGAACGCCTGCTCGACCGGCTTGTCGTAGCGCCGCACCACGAACAGCGTCAGCATCTCGCCGCCTTGCGGCGCGGTGCCGGTGCGGCAGCGGCGATTGTTGACGTGCAGCGTGAGCAACTCGCACCAGCGGGAGGGCTCCATGAGCGCGGCGCTGATCTCCGGCAGCGAGTGGTCCACCACCGCATAGATGTCGCCCTGCAGCCCGTTCGGCGTCTCCGTCGAGTCGAGCTGGAGCGGCCGCCCGAAACCGCTCTGCGCGAGCTTGGCCCCCATGCGCTGATGGGTGGCGCGCAGCGCCTGCGCCGCGGCCGGGGCCGGCGCGGGCGCGGAGTCGGGCGACGCCCCCAGCGCATGCACAGAAACCGCGAGCAGGATGGCGCCCGCCAGGGTGTGGCCCCATGAAGCCGGCAAGTGGAACGGACTGCTCATGGACCACACCATACACAAGAGACGAGACGGCCGCCGCCCCGGCAGGGGAGAATCGCGGCCATGTCTCCTCCCTTTTCCCGCACGCCATGAAGCGCCAAGGCCGGCTCGTCCGCTGGGAGGCCGAACGGGGGTTCGGCTTCATCCGCAGCCCCGGGGGTTCAGCCGACGTGTTCGTGCATCTGCGCGACTTTGTCGACCGGCAGCTGACGCCGCAGGTCGGCATGGAACTGGGCTTCGACGAGATCCATGTGGGCGGCAAGGGACCGCGCGCGATGGCGGTCCACGCGGCGGGTGCCGCGCAGCCCCGGGCACGTCGCGCCACAGCCCACCCGCGGGGCCGCCGCGCGACAGCGGCCTCCTCTTCTTCCCCGTCGTCGATGCTGCCCATCGGCGTGCTGCTCCTTGGCTATGCGGGGCTGCTCGGGTATGGCGTATGGACCGCGCGCCTGCCGCCCATTGCCCTGGGCGTGCTGCTGCTGGCCAGCCTGCTGACCTTCGCCGTCTACGGCTTCGACAAGAGCGCCGCGCAGGCCGGCCGCTGGCGTACGGCGGAAAGCACGCTGCATCTGCTCTCGCTGGCGGGGGGATGGCCGGGCGCGTGGTGCGCGCAGCGGCTCTTTCGGCACAAGTCGCGCAAGGCGGGCTTCATGGCGGTCTACTGGGCCACCGTGCTGATGAATATTGCAGCCGTGGCGGCCTGGACCGGCAAGCTGCTGCCCGCGAGCCTGCTCGCGGGCTGAACTCAGCGCGGCTTGCGGATGCTGCCGCGCACCGGGCCGGCGGCGGCCTTGCGCGTCGCCGGCGCCGACCCGTTGTCCCGCGGCGGCAGGCCGGTGTGCTGCGTGAGGATGCGGCCTTTCGAGGGCTTCACCGGTGCCAGCCTGACCGGCGCCGACGCCTTGGCCGCCACCGGCGCGGAGGTCGAGTTCTTGCGCCGCGCGCTCGTGTAGCCGCCATCGGTCAGCGGCTGCCAGGTCGGGATCAGGTGGTGCTTGCCGTTGCCGATCAGGTCGGCGCGGCCCATGCTCTTCAAGGCTTCGCGCAGCAGCGGCCAGTTGTTGGCGTCGTGGTAGCGCAGGAAGGCCTTGTGCAGGCGGCGGCGCTTGTCGCCGCGCACGATGTCCACCGTCTCGCTCTCGCGCGTGATCTTGCGCAGCGGGTTCTTGTTGGTGTGGTACATCGTGGTGGCCGTGGCCATCGGGCTCGGGTAGAACGTTTGCACCTGGTCGGCGCGGAAGCCGTTCTTCTTGAGCCAGATCGCGAGGTTCATCATGTCCTCGTCGCTGGTGCCCGGATGTGCGGCAATGAAGTACGGAATCAGGTATTGCTTCTTGCCCGCCTCGGCCGAGAACTTCTCGAACATCTGCTTGAACTTGTCGTAGCTGCCGATGCCGGGTTTCATCATCTTGGTGAGCGGGCCCTGCTCGGTGTGCTCGGGCGCGATCTTCAGGTAGCCGCCGACATGGTGCTGCACCAGTTCCTTCACGTACTCGGGCGACTGCACGGCCAGGTCGTAGCGCAGGCCCGAGCCGATCAGGATCTTCTTGATGCCCTTGAGCGCACGCGCGCGGCGGTAGATCTTGATGAGCGGATCGTGGTTGGTGCCCAGGTTCTGGCAGATGCCCGGGTACACGCAGCTGGGCTTGCGGCAGGCGGCCTCGATCTCGGGGCTCTTGCAGCCGAGCCGGTACATGTTGGCGGTGGGGCCGCCCAGGTCGGAGATGGTGCCGGTGAAGCCGCTCACGCTGTCGCGGATGGCCTCGACCTCCTTGATGATCGATTCTTCCGAGCGGCTCTGGATGATGCGGCCCTCGTGCTCGGTGATCGAGCAGAAGGTGCAGCCGCCGAAGCAGCCGCGCATGATGTTCACGCTGAAGCGGATCATTTCCCACGCGGGGATCTTGGTGGCGCCGTCGTGGCTGCCGTTCTCGTCGGCGTAGCGCGGATGCGGACTGCGCGCATACGGCAGGTCGAACACGTGGTCCATCTCGGCCGTGGTGAGCGGAATGGGCGGCGGGTTGATCCAGACGTCGCGCGCGGTGGCGCCCTCGCCGTGCGCCTGCACCAGCGCACGGGCGTTGCCGGGGTTGGTCTCGAGGTGCAGCACGCGGTTGGCGTGGGCGTAGAGCACCGGGTCGGCGCGCACCTGCTCGTACGACGGCAGGCGGATCACGCTGCGGTCGCGCGGCGGCACCTTGATCCTCGCGCGCTGCTGGAGCGCGGGGTTCGGCACGAAGGTCAGCGGCTTGATGGCGGGGTTCACCGGGTTCGCCGCCGCAGCGCCTGCCTCGGCGGCCTGCGCCACGGCCTGGGCCTCGTCTTCCTTCGCGCAGGTGGCGCCGTTGGCCTTGGCCTGCTCGGACACCATCAGGTAGGGATTGACGTGGGCTTCGACGCGGCCGGGTTCGTCGACACTGGTGGAATTGATCTCGAACCAGTCTTCAGGTGTGTCGCGCCGCACGAAGGCGGTGCCGCGCACATCGGTGATCTCGTGCACCGGCTCGCGGGCCGCCAGCCGGTGCGCGATCTCGACGATGGCGCGCTCGGCGTTGCCGTACAAGAGCAGGTCGCACTTCGAGTCGACCACGATCGAGCGACGCACCTTGTCCTGCCAGTAGTCGTAGTGCGCGATGCGGCGCAGCGACCCTTCGATGCCGCCGAGGATGATCGGCACGTCGTTCCAGGCTTCCTTGCAGCGCTGCGAATACACGATGGCCGCGCGGTCGGGCCTGGCGCCGCCGACGTCGCCGGGCGTGTAGGCGTCGTCGCTGCGGATCTTCCGGTCCGCCGTGTAGCGGTTGATCATCGAATCCATGTTGCCGGCGGTCACGCCGAAGAACAGGTTCGGCTTGCCCAGCGCCTTGAAAGGCTCGGCACTCTGCCAGTCGGGCTGGGCGATGATGCCCACGCGGAAGCCCTGCGCCTCGAGCATGCGGCCGATCACGGCCATGCCGAAGCTCGGATGGTCGACATAGGCGTCGCCAGTCACCACGATGATGTCGCAGCTGTCCCAGCCAAGCACGTCCATCTCCTTGCGCGTGGTCGGCAGGAATTTGGCCGTGCCGAAACGGGCCGCCCAGTACTTGCGGTAGCTGGTCAGCGGCTTGGCGGCACGCGCAAAAAAGGAGACGTCGACGGGGGCGTTCATCAGTGGGAAAGTTGGCAGCGGCGGCTTGGCGGGCACGGCGCAGCAGTGGGCAACCCGCAATTTTAGGGTTTTCCACCACTTCTGTCGCGTTGGCGGCTGTTGACGCGCCCGCGGCAAGGCCTTTAAATGGTTGCCTTAGTCAATCAATAATATGACAGCAGCAACCATTCCAGCCGCTTCGACCGCGCCCGACGCCGCCACGGTCAAGGCGATCCGGCGCTTCAACCGCTTCTACACGAGCCGCATCGGCGTGCTCGACCCCTATCTTGGCAGCGACATGTCGCTGACCGATGTCCGGGTGCTGTACGAGCTGGCCCACCGGGAAACGCCCGTGGCCAGCGAGATCGGCCGCGACCTGCGGCTCGACGCCGGCTACATGAGCCGCATCCTGCGCCGCTTCGAGGCGGCCGGCTGGCTCACGCGCGCGCCGCACCCGCGCGATGCGCGGCAAAGCGTGCTGCGCCTCACCGAAGCCGGCCACGCCGCATTCGCGCCGCTGCAACAGAAATCGCGCGACGAGGCAGCCGCCCTGCTCGCGCCGGTGCCTGCGCACGAGCGCCAGCAGCTGATCGATGCCATGGCGCGCATCGAGCGCACGCTCGATCCCGCGGCGGCGCCGGCGGTGCGCACGCGCACCATCGTGCTGCGCGACCCGCTGCCCGGCGACATGGGCTGGGTGGTGCAGCAGCATGGCGAGCTGTATGCGCGCGAGTACGGCTGGAACATCGAGTTCGAGGCGCTGGTGGCCGACATCGTGGCGCAGTTCGTGCGCAAGTTCCAGCCCGCGTGGGAGAAGTGCTGGATCGCCGAACTCGACGGCGAACGCGTGGGCGCGATCTTCGTGGTGCGCAAGTCGGCCACCACGGCCCAGCTGCGGCTGCTGCTGCTCTCGCCGTCGGCACGCGGCCTGGGCCTGGGCGCGCGCCTCACCGACGAATGCATTGCCTTCGCGCGCGCCAAGAGTTATCGCAGGATGGTGCTCTGGACCAACAGCTGCCTGCAAGCCGCGCGCGCCATCTACGCCAAGCGGGGCTTCAGGCTCGACAAGGCCGAGCCCTACGAAGGCTTCGGCCAGCAGCTCGTGGGCGAGACCTGGTCGCTCAAGCTGCAGTAGATGCGGTGCGCCGGCCCCTGTGCCACAGCTTCTTGAGCAAGGGTGCGAGCCACACCAGCAGCACCACGGCCGCCAGCGATGCGGCAATCGGCCGCGACACGAAGCCGGCCAGGTTGCCGTCCGACTTGATCATCGAGGTGATGAAGTTCTCCTCGAGCATGCCGCCGAGCACCACGCCGAGGATCGCCGGCGCAATGGGAAAGCCGTTCTCCTCGAGCAGGTAGGCCACGATGCCCGCCACGAGCATCACACCCACGTCGAACAGCGAATTGTTGATGGCGAACGCGCCGACGATGCAGAACAGCAGGATGAGCGGCATCAGCACGTTGCGCGGCACCCGCAGGATGCGCTTGGCCACCTTGATGCACAGGATGCCCAGCGGAATCATGATGATGTTGGCGATGATGAACAGCATGAACACCGCATAGATGTTCTGCGGGTTGGTGGTGAACAGCGTCGGCCCCGGATTGAGGTTCTTCATGTAGAGCACGCCGATCACGATGGCCGTGATCGAGTCGCCCGGAATGCCGAACACCAGCGCCGGAATCCACGCGCCGGCCAGCGCGCTGTTGTTGGCGGAACCCGATTCGACAATGCCTTCGACATGGCCCGTGCCGAATTTCTCGGGCTCCTTGGAGAACTTCTTGCTCATGGCATACGACATCCACGCCGCGATGTCGGCACCCGCACCCGGCAGCGCGCCCACCGCCGTGCCCAGCAGGCTGCCGCGCAGTATCTGCACCGGGTATTTCTTGGCCAGCGCCCACTGTCCCGAGAGCACGCGTCCCACTTTCTCGACCACCACCTCGCCCGGCGGCAGCGTGTCGACCGCGAAGCGGATCACCTCCGAGATGGCGAACATGCCGATCATCATCGGGATCATGCCGATGCCGCCGGTCATCTCGGCATTGCCGAAGGTGAAGCGCGGAAAGCCCGCCGGATTGCCCAGTCCCACGCACGCCACCAGCAGGCCAAGCAGCAGCGTGATCATGCCCTTGAGCGGCCGGTCGGAGGTAATGAACACCGCGCAGGTCAGGCCCAGCAGCACGAGCCAGAAGTACTCGAAGGAACTGAAGTTGAGCGCGAAGTCGGCCAGCGCGGGCGCCGCCACGATCAGCACCACCGTGCCGAAAAGACCGCCCACGGCAGAGAACACCAGCCCGGCGCCCAGTGCCGTCTCGGCCATGCCCTTGCGCGTCATCGCAAAGGCCTCGTCGGTATAAGCGGCGGATGCGGGCGTGCCCGGAATGCGCAGCAGGCAGCCCGGGATGTCGCCGGAGAAGATGGCCATGGCGGTGGCCGTGACCATGGCGGCGATGGCCGGAATCGGCTGCATGAAGAAGGTGACCGGCACCAGCAGCGCCACCGCCATGGTGGCCGACAGCCCCGGGACCGCGCCGACGAACAGGCCATAGAGCGAGGCCAGCACCATCACGAGAATGGTGTAGGGCTCGAAGACCATCGAGAAAGCCTGCAAGAGTGCTGCGGACATGAGTGGATGTTTCCGGTTACCAGGCGATGGGTGTCAGGACGCCCCAGGGAAGCGGAACGCGCAGCAGCTTGTAGAACGCGGCATGGATCACCAGCGTGGCGAGCAGCGCAATCAACAGTGCGCGGCCCGGCGGCACGCGCATGGCGAGCATCAGTGCCAGCAGCGAGATCGCCGCGGTCGGCAGGAAGCCGAGCCGCTCCGAGGCAAAGATGTAGAACAGCACCGCGCCGACGACCAGCGCGGCGGCCAGCACGTGGCGCGGCGAAGCGGCCCAGTCGCCCAGCCGCACCCAGGCCGCGGCATGGCGTTCGCGCCAGCCCTTGGCCAGCAGCATCACGCCGCAGACGCACAGCCCGGCGGCAATCAGCCCCGGAAACAGCGCCGGCCCCACCTGCTGGCCCGGTATGCCCGGATAGCCCTGCACCACGGCAAGCACCACGATACCGAGCGCCAGCAGGATCGCACCGAAGATCGCGTCGTTGAATTTCATCGCGCCGCACCTCCGCCCGGTGCGGGCGCACGCCCTTTGGCGTTCACTTGACGATACCCACGGCCTTCATCGTGGCGCCGAGCTCGGCATCGGACTTGGCCATGTAGGCGGCGAAGTCGTCAGGGCCCGCATAGATCACGCCAAAGCCGCGCGAGGCCATGAAGTCGGTGTACTCCTTGCTCGCCACCACTTTCTTGAGCGCGCCCGCGAGCTTGTCGCGCACGTCGGCGGGCAGGCCCTTGGGCGCGACGATGCCGCGCCAAGCCGCCATCGACCAGTCGCTGCCGATGGCCGCCTTGAGCGTGGGCACGTTGGGATACAGGGCCGAGGGCTTGTCGCTCATGATCGCAAGGCTCTTGATCTTGCCCGCATCGATCAGCGAACGCGCCTCGGGCAGCGAGACCGGCGCGATGTCGACACCACCCGCGACCACGTCCTGCAGGCCCGGGGCGGCGCCATTGCTCGGCACCCACGGCACGGCCGCGGGGTCGATCTTCTGGTCGCGCAAGAGGCCCGCGATGGCCAGGTGCCAGATGCCGCCCTGCCCCGTGCCGGAAGCCTTGAGCTTGCCGGGACTGGCCTTGATGGCCGCCAGCAGTTCAGCCACGGTCTTGTAGGGCGCGTCGGCGCGCACCTGGATGCCGGCCGGATCGAGATTGGCGAGGCCGATCGGCGTGTACGAGGCGCTGGTCAGCGGCGTCAGCCCCTGCCAATGCATCATGCCGATCTCGACCGTGGCCATGCCGATGGTGTAGCCGTCGGGCGGCGCGGCGGCAATGGCCGCATGGCCCACCACGCCGTTGCCGCCGGTACGGTTCACCACCGTCATCGGCTGGCCGAGTTCCTTTTCGAGCAGGCTCGCGATGATGCGCGCCGTGGCATCGGTGCCGCCGCCCGCACCCCATGGAACGATCAGCGTGACGGGCCGGCTGGGATACGCCTGGGCCGCCGCGGGCGCTGCCGCGGCGAACATGGCGAGCCCCGCCGCGACAGCTGCGGCATGGGCCACGAAGGAGCGGCGCGAAAAAAAGCCGGCGGAACGAACACGCATGGTTTTTGTCTCCTGGCGAAAGTCATTGGTATGACGATTGAACGGGCAAGCAGGTTTTTCGCACAGTTCGCTCGCCGGAGACATTAGGGTGAACCATCGTGCGCCGCGCAGGGCGGCGTCATTTCGCTACTGCATGAACCAGCCGTGGCTCACCACCAGCGACTGGCCGGTCAGCGCATTGGTCGGGAAGGCCGCAAACAGCAGCGCCACGCGCGCCACATCGTCGGTGGTGGTGAATTCGCCATCGACGGTTTCCTTGAGCATCACGTTCTTGACGACCTGTTCCTCGGTGATGCCAAGCGTCTTCGCCTGCTCGGGAATCTGCTTCTCGACCAGCGGCGTGCGCACGAAGCCCGGGCAGATCACGTTGGCGCGCACACCGTGCTTCGCGCCCTCCTTCGCAACCGTCTTGGCCAGGCCGATGAGGCCGTGCTTGGCGGTGACGTAGGGCGCCTTCAGCAGCGAAGCTTCCTTGGAGTGCACCGATCCCATGTAGATCACGCTGCCGCCGCGGCCTTGGGCGTACATGTGCTTGAGGCAGGCCTTGGTGGTGAGAAAGGCGCCGTCGAGGTGGATCGCGAGCATCTTCTTCCAGTCGGCAAAACTGAATTCCTCGACCGGATGAACGATCTGCACGCCGGCATTGCTGACCAGGATGTCGATGCCGCCGAAGGCCTTGGCGGCCTCCTCGACCGAGGCATCGACCTGCTCTTCGCTGGTCACGTCCACCGCCACGCCCAGCGCTTGCGCGCCCGCCGCCTGGAGTTCGGCTGCGGTGGCGTCGGCGGCCTGCTTGTTGAGGTCGGCAATGACGACCTTGGCACCCTCGCGCGCAAACAGAATGGCGATCTCCTTGCCGATGCCGCTGGCCGAACCGGTGATGTAGGCGACCTTGTCCTTGAGTTGCATGGTGAATGTCCTTGAGGGTTGGAAAGAAAAAAAGGATTGCAAGAATCAGGCGAGCGCAGCCCGCCGTCAGCGCGACAGCCCGGGACGCTTGACGCGCTCCACGCCGGGCTCGCCGAGGTCGAAGGTGGTCACGCCGTTCACGGTGGCGTCGCTGCGCAGCGTCTCGGGATGCGCCAGCGTGCGCCGCATGTCGCGCGCGCCGGCCTCCCAATGCTCTTCGACGGCGGCGCGCGAGAACTCGTAGTCCTTCGATTCGACCTCGTAGGGCTTGTCGCGGTAGATCAGGTGGAAGATGTCGATCGGATGGTGCGTGAGCTCGGCCTGCACCGCGAGCACCGAAGGGTCATTGCGAAGGCGCGCCGGCAGCTTGGAGATCAGGTCCGCGATGGCCTGCTGCAGGTTCAGGTTGGCGGCCAGGGCATCGGTGTTCATGCGGGTGCGGCTCGAATAGGTGATGTCCTTCTGCCGCTCCATCACGCCCGACAGCGTGCGCGGCATCTCGCCGCGTGCATTGAAAAGATCGACCTGCAGCACCACCAGCGGCTCGGAGCGCGGATGGATGTCGAGCACATACTGCAGCGGCGTGTTCGAGACGATGCCGCCGTCCCAGTAGTCGTCGCCGTCGATGCTGACGGGCGCAAAGCCCGGCGGCAGCGCGCCGCTGGCCATGATGTGTTCGGGGCCGATGCGCTGGCGCGTGTTGTCGAAGTACACCGAGTTGCCGGTGCGCACGTCAACCGCGCCCACGCTGAAGCGCGCCTCGCAGGCGTTGATGCGGTCGAAGTCGACCAGGCGCTCGAGCGTGGCCTTCAGCGGCGTGGTGTCGTAGTAGCTCAGCAGCGGCGCCGCCGTGCCCATCAGCAGCGCGGGCGAACAGCGCGGTTCGAAGAAGCCCGGAATGCCCACCAGCATCGCCATGCTGGCGCTCCACTGGTTCTGCGTGGCGCGGTCGCCCAGCCATGCCGGCAGGCGCTGCGCCGGTCCGGAGGACACCAGGTGCCAGAACTCGCGCAGCCGGTCCACCCGTTTCTCGGGCGCATTGCCCGCGATCAGCGCCGCATTGATGGCGCCGATGGAGACGCCGGCAATCCAGTGCGGCTGCAGGTCGGTCTCGCTGAGCGCGGCATACACGCCGGCCTGGTAGGCGCCGAGCGCGCCGCCGCCCTGCAGCACCAGCGCCTTGCGCGCGGCGCGCATGTCTTCGCGGCGCGCCGCAAAAGTGTTGAGGGTCTTGCCTGCCGTCCGGGGCTTCCGGAGCGTCTTCTGCGTCGTCGTCATGGGGCGTCATTTGACACCAGCCCTGCGACGGCAAGCTGACCGAGCGCCCTTACATCTTGGGCAGCATCTGCCCCCGGATCTCGCCGGCCGGATTGGCGGCGGTGTGGATGTTGGCGTACCACTTGCCTGCGATCAGGTCGGCCGCCTGCGCCGGCGTGAGCGTGGCCTGCCCCTCGATCGGGCTGGCCGCATTGGCAAAGGGCAGCACCACGCCGGCATTGGCGCCCGCTGCCGCGGGGCCGTGGAAGTGCGCGGCCGTGGCCGGGCCGCTCAGGCCGCTGTAGGTGATCTTGTACTTCAGGACATTGGTGTCCTTGTTGAGCCAGGCTTCCGCGAGGCCGCTGCCGCGCGTCATGTTGGGCGGCACTTCGCTGGCGGCGTTCATCGCACCGCTGAAGCTCGCGGTGTTCGACCTGGACATCATTCCGCAGCCGGCCAGCGCGGCACTGGCCACGCCGACGATGAGGGTTGCGCGCAAAAAGCTGCCATATCGGGTCATGAGCTTGATCTCCTGAGTTATGAAACCGCTACAGCATAGGCAGCCATTGCGCTTCGCCTTGTCGGCCACCACCGCGACTTTGGCGACCGGGCACCGGCTGAAAGAGAATGCGGCAATGAACCCTGCCGAGCTGCCCACCGCCCGTGACATCGTCGACTTCTGGCGCAATGCCGGACCCGAACGATGGTTTGCCAAGAACGAAGCCTTCGACGCCGAATTCGGCGGGCGCTTTCTCGCCGCCCACGAAGCAGCCGCGCGCGGCGAGCTCGACCATTGGGCGCGCGACGCCGAGGGCGCCCTGGCGCTGCTGGTGCTGCTCGACCAGTTTCCGCGCAACACCTGGCGCGGAAACGCCCGCATGCTGGCCACCGACGCCAAGGCGCTGGCCATCGCCCGCCAGGCGATCGAAGCCGGCCTCGACCTGAAGGCCGGCGAAGACCTGCGGCGCTTCTTCTACCTGCCCTTCATGCACTCCGAGTCGCTGGACGACCAGCAGCGCTCGGTCGAGCTCAACGCCGCGCTCGATGCCAACACCCAGCGCTTCGCAGTGCTGCACCGCGACATCATTGCGCGCTTCGGCCGCTTTCCGCACCGCAACAAGCTTCTCGGGCGCACCAGCACGGCCGAGGAGCAGCGCTTCCTCGACAAAGGGGGTTTCGCGGGATAGCTGGCGCTACGGCCGCGGGTCCGAGCGCGTCGGCGAAGGATTCGCCTCGGCGCTGCCCTCCATGTTCTTGAGCGAGCCATAGGTCTTGGCATACACCCAGGTGAACTCGGCCCCGAGCAGGAAGATCTGCGCCGAGTAGTACACCCACACCAGCACCACCACCAGCGAACCCGCGGCGCCGTAGCCCGAGGCCACGCTGCTCTTGCCGATGTACAGGCCGATGAGGTGCTTGCCGATGGTGAAGAGCAGCGCCGTGACCGCAGCCCCCACCCACACGTCGCGCCACTGCACCCTGACGCGCGGCATGATCTTGTAGATCATCGCGAAGATCACCGTCACCATCGCAAAGCTGAAGACGAAGTTCACCGCCTGCGCCAGCGTGGCCCAGCCGCCGAACACCGGCGCCCACCACTTGCTGAGCGCTGCCAGCGCCGCACTGGCCACCAGCGACACCATCAGCAGGAAGCCGATGGCCATGATCATGCTGAACGACAGCGCCCGCACGCGCAGCAGGTTGAAGAGGCCCTTGCTCTTGGTGCGCGCCGGCGCCCGCCAGATGCGGTCGAGCGCGTCCTGCAGTTCGCCGAAGACGGTGGTCGCACCGACCACCAGCAGGCCGATGCCGACTACCGTGGCCACGATGCCTTCGGCCGGCTTGTTGACCGCCTGCAGCATGCCCTGCACCGCGGCCGCGCCCTGCTCGCCCATGAGCCCCGAAAGCTGCGCGAAGATCTCGCCGCGCGCGGCCTCCTGGCCGAACACCAGGCCGGCCACCGAGATCACGATCAGCAGCAGCGGCGCAATCGAGAACACCGTGTAGTAGGCCAGTGCGGCGCCCATGCTGGGTGCGTAATCGTTGGACCAGGAGGCGACGGCCTGCTTGCAGAGATCGAAGAGCGCACGGATTTGCATGGCGGTGGAGTCTCCCTTGGAGCGATACAGGGGCATGTCAGCCCGATGCCCGGCACGTTGCAGGCCTGGCTACGATAATCGCACCCACATGCATCCGTCTCCTTCAGGCGCGGCGGCGCCGCCCGCCCATCCGCAACCGAAGTCGCCACGCGACCTTTTTGTTTCATTCACCTGGCTTGCGCTGCAGGGCTTCGGTGGCGTGCTGGCCATCGTCCAGCGCGAGATGGTGGAGAAAAAGCGCTGGCTCACGCCCGAGCAGTTCCTGGAAGACTGGGCCGTGGCCCAGGTCATGCCGGGACCGAACGTGATCAACCTCGCGCTGATGATCGGCGACCGCTACTTCGGCCTGCGCGGCGCCATCGCCGCGGTGGCCGGCATGCTTGCGATACCGCTCGTCGTCATTCTTGTGCTGGCCGTTCTTTATGCCCACTACGCGGCCAACCCGCAGGTGGCCGCCGCGCTGCGCGGCATGGGCGCGGTGTCGGGCGGGCTGATCGCCGCCACCGGCATCAAGCTGATTCCGCAACTGCGCAAGCACCCGCTCGGTTTTGCCACCTGCCTGGCCTTCGTCGCACTGGTGTTCGGCGCCATTGCGCTGTTCAAGATGCCGCTCGGCTGGGTGCTGCTGGCCGTGGGCGGCGTGGCTTGCGCGTGGACCTGGCGCAGGATTGCCGCATGAGCCAGCTGACCATCGCGATGCAATGGCACGACTGGCTCGCGCTCTTCGGCCAGTACCTGCTGCTGTCGCTGCTGTCGATCAGCGGCGCCATCACCACCGTCCCCGACATGCACCGCTACCTCGTCGCGCAGCACGGCTGGCTCAGCGAGGCGCAGTTCAGTTCCTCCGTGGCCATTGCCCAGGCCGCGCCGGGGCCGAACGTGCTCTTCGTCGCGCTGATGGGCTGGAACGTCGGGCTCAACGCGGGCGGCGGCATCGGTGCGGGGCCGGGCGCCTGGCTGCTCGGCCTGTTCGGGCTCACGGTCACCATGGTCGGCATCATGCTGCCGAGCACCACCCTCACCTACCTGGCCACGCGATGGGGCCACCGCAACCGCGACCGGCGCGGCGTGCGCGCCTTCAAGCAGGGCATGGCGCCGGTGGTGGTGGGCCTGCTGATCGCCACCGGCTGGGTGCTGGCGGCGGGCAACCCTGCCGGCGACGCGCCTGCCTGGCATCTGTGGCTGCTGACCGCGGTGGCCGCGCTTATCGTCTGGCGCACGCGCATTCACCTGCTCTGGCTGCTGGGAGCGGGTGCGCTGCTCGGTGCCGTGGGCTTCGTCTGATCCTCGTTCTCTTCCTCAGGAAACAAACTCATGTCGCAACTCCGCTCGCTCGGCCGCTCCGGCCTCCTGGTTTCACCGCTGGCCTTCGGCGGCAACGTGTTCGGCTGGACGGCGGACGAGGCCACCTCGTTCCGCCTGCTCGATGCCTGGGTGGACGCGGGGTTCAACTTCATCGACACCGCCGACGTCTATTCGGCCTGGGTGCCGGGCCACACCGGCGGCGAGTCCGAGACCATCATCGGCAAGTGGCTCAAGCAAAGCGGCAAGCGCAACCGCGTGGTGCTGGCCACCAAGGTCGGCAAGCCGATGGGCGAAGGCAAGTCGGGCCTCTCGCCGGCCTACATCCGCGAAGCGGTGGAAGCCTCGCTCAAGCGCCTGCAGACGGACTTCATCGACCTGTACCAGTCGCACGACGACGATGCCGCCACCCCGCTCGAAGATTCGCTGCAGGCCTTCGACGAACTGATCAAGGCCGGCAAGGTGCGCGCGATCGGCGCCTCCAACTACAGCGCGCCCCGGCTGGCCGAGGCGCTCGACGTGTCGGAGCGGCTGGGCATTGCGCGCTACGAGAGCTTGCAGCCGCTGTACAACCTCTACGACCGCGCGGTGTTCGAGGACGAACTGGAGCCCCTGTGCCTGAAGCGCGAAGTGGGCGTGATCAATTTCTATGCGCTGGCGGCCGGCTTCCTGACCGGCAAGTACCGCACCGAGGCCGACGCCTCCAAGAGCGCGCGCGGCGCCACCACCATCAAGAAGTACCTGAATCCGCGGGGTCTGCGCATTCTCGAGGCGCTCGACAAGGTGGCTCAGCAGTACAACGCCAAGCCGGGCCAGGTCGCCATTGCATGGCAGATCGCACGCCCTTCGGTCACGGCGCCGATCGCCAGCGCCACCTCGATCGCGCAGCTGGAGGAACTGGTGGTGGCCACCCAGCTGAAGCTCGATGCCGGCACCATCCAGATGCTGGACCGGGCCAGCGCCGAAACCCCGGCCTGAGACGCACATGCAACGGGCGGTTTCGAGCGCCGCCTAACCGTCGACCGGATTCAGCGGCGTCGAGAGAATGCGCTGGTAGAAAGCCACGTCGAGCCAGCGGCCGAACTTGAACCCGGCCTGCCGCACGGTCCCGGCATGCTCGAAACCCAGGCGTTCGTGCAGCCCGATGCTGCCGGCGTTCGCGGCATCGATGGCGCCGACCATGACGTGCACGTCGTGTGCGACGGCCTCGGCAATGATCGCCTCCATGAGCGTGCGGCCAAGGCCCGCGCCGCGGTGCCCCGCCTCGACATACACCGAATGCTCCACGGTGTACTTGTAGGCCGGAAAGGCACGGAACGTGCCGTAGCTCGCAAAACCCAGCAGCCTGCCGCTCTCGTCTTCCGCGCCGATCACGGGAAAGCCGTTGGCGCGCTTGGTGGCGAACCACGCCACCATGCTCTCGGGCGTGCGCGGCTTGTAGTCGTAGAGCGCGGTCGAATTGGCGATGGCCTCGTTGAGGATGGCAAGGATGGCGCCCGCGTGGGCTTCCTCGGTACAGGGGACCAGGCGCATGTTCGTTCCTTTCAGGCGATCCAATATAGGAGAATAATAATCTCATATGAGAAACATTTCATCTCCGCCGGCCGAGCCCTCCGGCATCGATTCGCTCATTGCCAGCCGGCTCTTCGCGCTGCGCCAGGCCAAGGCGCTGAGCCTGGCCGAGCTGGCCGAGCTTTCCGGCGTCAGCAAGGCCATGATCTCGAAGGTGGAGCGCGCGGAGAGCAGCCCGACAGCCGTGCTGCTGGGCCGGCTGGCGGCCGGCCTGGGCGTGCCGCTCGCGCAGCTGCTGACGGAGGACAAGGGCTCGCTGCGCCGGCTGCGCACCCGGGCCGAGCAGGAGGTCTGGCGCGATCCCGAGGCGGGCTACCTGCGGCGCCAGGTCGCCGAGCGTGCTGCGAGCGGCGGCGTGGAGATGGTCGAGATCGAATTGCCGCGCTCGGCGCAGGTCGCCTATCCGCGCTGGAGCGGCAAGCCGTACCGGCAGTGCCTCTGGATGCTCGAGGGCGCGCTGCGGGTGGACTACGGCGACGAGCGCTTCGAACTCGCGCCCGGCGGCTGCCTGGATTTCGGGGTCGACCGCCCGCTGGTCTTCAAGGCGCTCGGGCGCGCGGGCTGCCGCTACCTGCTGGTCACATCTCCCGCGTAGAGGCGCGAAAGCAGTAGGCAAGTTCCCACAGCGACTGGAGACGACGGCCTGTGCCCGCCGGGGGACCGCCCGGGATACTGCAAGGCATCCAAAGCTTCCGGGGGAACAAGCATGTCCTTTGTGCTCTACATGATCGGTTTTCTGATCTTCCTCGCCGGCCTCGCCTGGGGCGCCTCGGTGGCCGGCGTGCCGACGCTCTATATCGGCATCGGTGCGCTGATCATCCTGGGCATCGGCATCTTCAGCGCGGTGGGCCGCACGCGCAGCAAAGACCCTTCCTGACTCGAACCGCGCCCGGGTCGCAGTGCCGCGTCAGGCGCTGCGCTGCCGCATGGCCTCGTAGAGGCACACGCCGCTGGCCACGGAAACGTTCAGGCTCTCGACCGCGCCCGCCATCGGAATGCTCACGAGCTCGTCGCAGGTCTTGCGGGTGAGTTGGCGCATGCCCTCGCCTTCGGCACCGAGCACCAGCGCCAGGGGCCGCTTGAGGTCGCTCTGGTAGAGGGTGCCGGGCGCATCGTCGCTGGTGCCGACGCACCAGATGCTGCGTTCCTTGAGTTCGTTCAGCGTGCGCGCCAGGTTGGTCACCATGAAGTACGGCACCGTCTCGGCGGCGCCGCTCGCCACCTTGGCCACGGTGGCGTTGATGCCGGCCGCATGGTCCTTGGGCGCGATCACCGCATGGGCGCCGGCGCCGTCGGCCACGCGCAGGCAGGCCCCCAGGTTGTGCGGATCGGTCACGCCGTCGAGCACCAGCAAGAGCGGCACAGTGCCGGCCTCCTCCAGGCCTTCGAGCAGCTCATCGAGCGAACGGACCTGCGCAATGGGCTCGACCCGCGCGACCACTCCCTGGTGGCCATGGCTGCCGCTGAGCTTGGCCAGCCGCAGCCCGTCGGCCTCGACCAGCCGCACGCCGGCCTCCTGCGCACGGGCGATGAACTGTTTCATGCGCGCATCGCGCCGGCTGGTGTCGAACATCACTTCGAGCACCGATTTCGGCGCGGTCTTGATGCGCACGCCCACGGCATGGAAGCCGAAGATCACTTTGGGGGAAGACATCCCCTGATTATCCCTACCCCCAGGCTTGCCCACTTCGTGTGGCCTCCCTCCCCCTGGCAGGGGGCAACACCAGCGGCCCGGCAAAGCCGGTTCCGCGGTGTTCCACGAAAGATCCCGCCCCTCAAGCCAGCGGCAGACCGCTGTGCGCGCGGGTGCGTTCGTCGTGCAGCTGCTGCACGGCCAGCGCATTCGGATGCACCCGTGCGCTGTTGCCGGCGCTTTCCAGGTACTGGCAGGCGGCATGGCCTTCGGCGGCCTTTTCGTAGCGCGCGACCCAGGCATCGCGCAGCGGCAGCTTCTCGGGCGACACGGGCCACACGCCCGGCCGCGGCCGCAGGTGCTCGCCGATGCCGATGCGCCAGGGCTTGGCGCTCAGGCGGGCGCGAAAGCAGTTCTGGTTGCGGCACATGCGCGCATAGACCTTGTCGACGCCCAGCGCATGGAAGCAGTCGGCCACTGCCATGTCGGCCGGACTGAAGACGTCGTGCATCGCCATGACCCGGAAGCCGGCCGGCGTGCGGTAGAGGCGCAGGTGCCAGTCGGGGTGCTGGTGGATGAAGCGCCCGATGCGCTCGGCCGCGCGCTTCTCGGGCGCGGGGTTGCCGCTGGCCTCGCCGCGCTTCTTGCTCAAGCCGATGCGGTAGGCGACCGCAAAGACCACGAGGGCCGCGACCAGCCCGCCCAGCCAGGTCTTGGCAGTCCAGCCGCCGACGATGCCGGCGATCAGCGCGGGCACCAGCGCAAAGCCGAACACGCTGCCGCGCAGGGGCTCGTCGAAATCGATGTCGACGAACAGCACGTCGGGCGTGTTGAGGCAGCGTGCGCCGTAGCTGTTGCGGGTGACGACGGTGTCGCCCTGGCGCTCGACGATCTCCTCGCGGATCGGCACGCCTTCGGCCCCGTTGTAGGCCAGCTTGCGCTCGCGGCGGTTGAGCGCCTCGCCCGCGGCGATGCGGTCGAACGCCTCCCGCGTGCGCTGGTCGGCATGTGCCTGCGCGGCGATCGGGCTTTCGTCGGACCAGCCGTAGCGCCGCACCGTGATCTGCTTGCCGGCGACGTGCTCCTGGATGCGGCCTTCGGCCCAGAACTGGGGAACGATCATGCCTGCAGCGAAGCCACCAGCACAGGCGTCGACTCGTTGAGCGCCATGCGCCCGGCCTCGATGGTGATGCGGCGCTCGCACTGGGCCGCAATGCCGCGGTCGTGCGTGACCAGCACGAGCGTGGTGCCGAGCTCGCGGTTCAAGTCGAACATCAGCCGCATGACCTGCTCGCCGGTCGCGAAGTCGAGGCTGCCGGTGGGCTCGTCCGCCAGCAGCAGCGCCGGCTGCACCACGAAGGCCCTGGCCAGCGCCACGCGCTGCTGTTCGCCGCCCGAGAGCACCTTGGGATAGTGGCCGAGCCGCTGGCCGAGGCCGACGCGCCCGAGCATCTCGGTGGCGGCCTTGCGCGCATCCTTGCGGTCGGCCAGTTCGAGCGGCAGCATCACATTCTCGAGCGCGCTCAGGTTGCCCAGCAGCTGGAAGCTCTGGAACACGAAGCCCACGCGCTGGGCGCGCAGCGCGGCGCGCTCGTCCTCGTCGATGGCGAAGATGTCATCGCCCGCGAGCCTGACGGTGCCGCGCGTGGGCGTGTCGAGCCCGGCAATGATCGACAGCAAGGTGCTCTTGCCTGAACCCGAGGCACCGACGATGGCGGCGGTTTCCCGCGCGCCCAGGGTGAAATCGATGTTCTGCAGAATGTCGAGCGTACCGGTCGAGTCGGTCACCGACTTGAACACATGCTCGACAGCGACAATGGCATCCGACGGGGGTTGGGACATGGAAAGGCTTTTCGTTTTGAAACGACGTGACTTTATCTTGAGCGCTGCCGCATTCGGCAGCGCAGGGGCATGGACCATGGGCCATGCCCAGGCCGCGGCGTCCGGCAAGCCCGTGATCCTGGTGCTCGGCGATTCGCTGAGCGCCGAATACGGCCTCAAGCGCGGCGAAGGCTGGGTGCCCCTGCTCGAGAAGCGGCTCGCGCAGCAGAAGATCCCGGCCACGGTGATCAATGCCAGCATCAGCGGCGACACCAGTTCGGGTGGACGCGCCCGCTTTGCCTCGCTGCTGGCGCAGCACAAGCCCAGCCACGTGGTGGTCGAGCTGGGCGCCAACGACGCGCTGCGCGGCCTGCCGCTGCAGAACACCGAGGACAACCTGCTGCAGATCACCAAGGCAGCGCAGGCGGCCGGCGCCAAGGTGCTGATCGTCGGCATCCAGGTGCCGCCCAACTACGGCGGCGACTACACACGGCGCTTCGAGGCCGTGTTCGGCAAGGTGGCCAGCACCACCAAGGCGGCGCTGGTGCCCTTCCTGCTCAAGGGCGTGGCCGACGCGCCCGACGCGCTTGCGCTGTTTCAGGCCGACCGCATCCATCCCACGGCCGCGGCGCAGCCGCAGCTGCTCGACAACGTCTGGCCGGAGCTGCGCAAGCTGCTCGCAGCCAACTAGGCCTGCCGAAACAAAAAAGCCGCTCCAGGCCCGAGGACCTGCAGCGGCTTTTTTGTCGAGAGCCTTGATCTGGGATCAGCCGTTCTTGGTCGGCAGATCGGGCACCGTCGGCGGATCGCGCTCGAGCGAGGCCACGTCGGTTTCCGGGTCACCCGGGGCCAGGCCGTCGCTGCTCGGGGAGAGCTTGCGATTGGCCTTTTCGCGGAGCTTCTCTTCCTTTTTCTTCTTCTTGGCCAGCTCCTTCTGTCGCTTTTCGTAGCCGTAATTGGGTGTTGCCACTGTTCTCTCCTTGAACGAGGCAGTCAAAGCGACTGCGTGTCATCCAACTGTAAGCGATAACGGTGCACCCAAAGCCCGTGGGGCGGTCGGGCTCTGCATCCGGAAAACTTCGCTTACATCCGTGCGAGCGCCTGCTGCAGGTCGGCCCGCAGGTCTTCCACGTCTTCCAGGCCGACCGAGAAGCGCACCAGCGTGCCCTTGTGCGGCCAGCGCGCCACGCTGGCGTCGCGCATCAGGCCGATGTCGTAGGGCACCACCAGGCTCACCGGGCCGCCCCATGAATAGCCGAGCCGGAACAGGTTCAGGCTGTCGCAGAAGCGGTCGACCTGCTCGGTGCTGTAGCTTTCGTCGAACACGACCGAGAACAGGCCGGCGGCCAGGTCGGCACCGCCGCACAGCGCACGCCAGTTGGCATGGCCGGGCGATCCTTCGAGCGCCGGATGGAGCACCTGCGCGATCTCTTCGCGGCCGGCGAGCCAGCGCGCCAGCTCGCGCGCCGAACGGTCGTGCGCGGCATAGCGCAGCCCGATGCTCGGCAGCGAGCGCAGCAGCGTTTCGACATCGCCGACGCCGACGCCGAAGCCCGTGCGCATATGCGTGAGCTTGAGCGCGCGGTGCAGCCGCTCGTCGCGCGTGACCACGCTGCCCATCAGCACGTCGCCGCCGCCGCTCGGGTATTTGGTGAGCGCATGCACCGAGATGTCCACGCCCTGCCCGCTGCCGTTGAAATCGAAGGGCGCGAACGCGAGGCCCGCGCCCCAGGTGTTGTCCAGCGCCGTCACCACGCCGCGCGCGCGGCATGCCTTGGCGAGCGCCGGCAGGTCCGGAAACTCCATCGTCACCGAGCCCGCCGCCTCGAGCCACACCAGCCGCGTGCGGTCCGAGAGCTTGGCGGCCAGGTCGGCGGGGTTCATCGCGTCGTACAGGCGGTGCGTGATGCCGAAGTTGGCCAACTCGCCGGTCGCCAGCGCCTTGTTGGGGCCGTAGGCGTTGTCGGGAATCAGCACCTCGTCGCCGCTCTTCAGGAAGGCGAAGGCAACCAGCGAAATGGCGGCCAGGCCGCTCGGCACCAGCAGGCACTCGGTGCCGCCTTCGAGCGTGGCCAGGCGCTCCTCGAGCGTGAAGGTGGTCGGCGTGCCGTGCAGGCCGTAGGTGTAGCCGGCCTTGGTCTTCCAGTCGCGCGCGCGCATTGCGGCCACATCGGCAAAGAACACGGTCGAGGCCTTGTAGATGCCAGGCTGCGGCGCGGCGAAGTTGGCGGGCGGCGTGTAGGGGTGGTGGATCAGGGTCGTGGAAGGCTTGCTCATGGCACCGATGCTAGCGCGGCAATCCGCCGCACAATGCGCCGATGGGCAACAGCCGGTTTTTCCCCAGGGCCGCGGCATGCCGCAGCTGACAAGACTCCCCGCCCCCTGCCTGCGTCCCTACGTGCGGCTGATGTGGGCCTCGGCCCCCGCAAGCGCGGCCGCCGGGCAGCCGGGCGCGCGCGAACACGTGCTGCCCACCGGGGGCATGCACCTGGTGTTCCGGCTCTCGGGTCCGCCGCTGAAGCTGTTTGGCGGCCCGGGCGACGTGCGCGGCCAGACCTGCGGCCATGCGATCGTCGGCGGTGCGCGTGCCGCCTCCTACATGCGCGACGTTTCGGTGGCCACGCGCTCGGTCGGCGCGCAGCTCCAGCCCGGGGCCGCCCGCGCGCTGCTCGGCGCACCCGAAGACGTGCTGGCCGGCCAGCACACGCCGCTCGACACGCTGTGGGGTGCGCAGCAGGCCAATGCCGCACTCGAACGGATCCATGCGGCGCGCAGTCTCGAGGCGCAGTTGGCGGTCTTCGAAGCCTTGCTCGCCCGGCGCGCCATCGATTCGCAAAGCGCCGGCCTGCGCGGCCTGCACCCGGCCGTCGCCGCAGCGCTCGGTCCGCTCGCGCGCGAGAACCCGCCGATCGCCGCGCTGGTCACACGCAGCGGCTACAGCCACCGCCGCTTCATCGCTCTTTTTCGCAGCAGCATCGGCCTCGGCCCGAAGGAATATGCGCGCGTGATGCGTTTCGACCGCGCGCTGGCGCTGGCCGGCGACCCTGCGCAAAGCTGGGCCGACATCGCGCTTGCCGCAGGCTACAGCGACCAGTCGCACCTGAGCCGCGAGTTCTCCGCGCTGGCGGGCATGCCGCCGCAGGCCTGGCGGCAGTCCGGCGCCGTGTCTCCTCGGCATGTACCTGCGGCCACGGGTCAAAATCCTTCAAGACGCTAGCGGCGCGGCGCCGCAGAATCGGCGCCAGGACATTGCTTCCTTCCTCCCGAAAGGCAACCCGCATGGCAATCCACGAACTGTTTCCGTATCTCTGCGTCGACGATGCCGGCGCGGCCATCGACTTCTATTGCAAGGTCTTCGAAGTCAAGGAGATCTTCCGGCTCACCGAGCCGAGCGGCCGCATCGGCCATGCGGAGCTCGACTTCCACAACGGCGCGATCCTGATGATCTCGGACGAGTTCGCCGAATACAACATCCCCAGCGCCAAGACGCTGGGCGGCACCGCGGTGACGCTGCACCTGCACGTGGACGACGCCGACGCCGTGGTGGCGCGTGCCGTGGCGGCCGGCGCCACGCTCGACATGGCGCCGCAGGACCAGTTCTACGGCGAGCGATCGGGCGTGTTCCTCGATCCCTTCGGCCACCGCTGGAACGTGGGCCACAGCATCGAGAAGCTGACGCCGGAAGAAATGCAGCGGCGCTACACGGCGATGTTCGATTCCGAAGGCGCCTAGGCACCGATCGCACGGAATGTCAGCCCGCGGGCCTCTAGACTTGCCCGCTCACCGGCGAACGGCGATGTCCGCGCTTGCCTGCCGCTCCCACCTCCGTCGAGATGGACGACACCACGGCGGCCCATTCCTCCGGACTGAGCAGCAGCGCCGTGTGCGAATGCAACAGCGTGTCTTCCTTGTCCAGATGCGCGGACATCAATTGCCGGTGCTGCCGCAGCAACGCGTCGGCCTCCGCGGCCGCGCCCGTGGCGCCGGATTCGGCGCGCTCCAGGAGGATCTTTGCCTGTGCAAGGAAGCCGTTGCAGCACTCGCTCTCGGAATCGAGTTGGTCGAGAAGCCCGTCGGCCTCGCTCGACCTGCCGCGCAGCGTTTTCAGCATGACAACGCCCTTGGGGCGGTGCGTTGTTTCTTCGAAGGCCTGAAGCCGCTCGATGGCTTCGATGACCGACCTTGCCCGCTGCCGGACGCCCGCTTCGCCCCCTGCCTTCATCGCCGTTTCGAGGCGAGCCAGCAACTCCCGGGTGCGAACGTGCTCGGCGCGCAAGATGGCCCACGCGCATTCGGCCGCCAACATGCTTCACTCCTTCGGAGCCGCGAACGGCTCCAGGCTTGCCTGTGAAATTGAGCCTTTAACGCGATGGTTCTACGCCGTTGCGGCCGCCGCTGCAAGCCGCGCCGGTGCATATGCGCACTGCGCCTACAGCGTGGCGCCCCGAATGCCGATGAGGCGCTGCCGCAGGCGCAGCAGCGAGGTCGGTCAGACCGACCACTTCTCCAGCAGCTTCTCGGCGCCGAGCGAGTCGTAGCCTTCGAAGGGCTGGTGGATCCACGGGTTGGTCGGCAGGTACTCGACCGAGTAGTCGGGCGTGAAGGTCGACAGTGCCTTGGTCCAGATCACCGCGCTGCGCAGTTCGGTGATCGGCCTGTAGTTGTTGCGCAGCATGTCCATCACCGCATGCAGCGTGTGGCCCGAATCGGCCAGGTCGTCCACCAGCAGCACCCTGCCCGCGATCTCGCCCTTGGGCGTGGTGATGAAGCGCGCGATGTCCAGGTGCCCCTGCACCGTGCCGGCATCGGCGCGGTACGAACTGGTCGACATGATCGCCAGCGGCTTGTCGAAGATGCGCGAAAGCACGTCGCCGGGCCGCATGCCGCCGCGCGCAAGGCACAGGATGGTGTCGAACTGCCAGCCCGACTGGTGGATCTTGATCGCGAGCTTCTCGATCAGGTTGTGGTACTCGTCGTAGCTGACGTAGAGATGCTTGCCGTCTTCGGTCAACATGGTGGGGGTTCGTTCCTGTTCAGTCCGCGAGATAGGGGTGGCGCATCATGATCGTGTGGTCGCGATCGGGGCTCGTGGAAACCATGTGGATCGGCACGCCCGTGATCTGCTCGATGCGCTGCAGGTAGAGCCGCGCATTCACGGGCAGCTTGTCGTACTGCGTGACGCCGACGGTGCTCTCGCTCCAGCCTTCGAGGGTCTCGTAGATGGGCGTGCAGCGCTCGATCTCGTCGGCCCCCATGGGCAGGATGTCGGTGGTCTCGCCGTCGAGCTCGTAGCCTGTGCACAGCTCGAGCTTTTCGAGCCCGTCGAGCACGTCGAGCTTGGTGATGCACAGGCCCGACAGCCCGTTGACCTGCGCCGAGCGCTTGAGCAGCGCGGCGTCGAACCAGCCGCAGCGGCGGCTGCGGCCCGTGGTGACGCCCTTTTCTGCGCCCACGGTGCTCATGTGGTAGCCCGGCGTGCCCGGCGTGGCCCAGTCGAGTTCCGTGGGGAACGGACCGCCGCCCACGCGCGTGCAGTAGGCCTTGGTGATGCCCAGGATGTAGTGCAGCATGCCCGGACCCACGCCCGAGCCCGCGGCGGCATTGCCGGCCACGCAGTTGCTCGAAGTGACGTAGGGGTAGGTGCCGTGGTCGACGTCGAGCAGCGTGCCCTGCGCGCCTTCGAACAGCAGGTTGGCACCGGCCTTGTGCGCGTCGTTCAGCTCGCGCGACACGTCGGCCATCATCGGCTTGAGCAGCACGGCGTGGCGCATGGCCTCGTCGAACACCAGGTCGAAGTCGATGGCGGGCGCACCGAGCACCTGCGTCAGCACATGGTTGTGCAGGTCGAGCAGCACGCGCAGCTTGGTTGCGAAGCGCTCGGGGTGCTTCAGGTCCTGCACGCGCAGCGCGCGGCGCGCGATCTTGTCTTCGTAGGCCGGGCCGATGCCGCGGCCGGTGGTGCCGATCTTCTCGACGCCGCCCTTTTCGCGGTACGTTTCGCGTGCGATGTCGAGGGCCGCGTGGAAAGGCAGGATCAGCGGGCAGGCCTCGCTGATGCGCAGGCGCGAACGCACTTCGACGCCGGCCTTTTCGAGCCCTTCGATTTCCTCGAACAGCTTGGCAGCCGACAGCACCACGCCGTTGCCGATGTAGCACTTGACGCCGGGCCGCATGATGCCGCTCGGGATCAGGTGCAGCGCGGTCTTCACGCCGTTGATGACCAGCGTGTGGCCCGCGTTGTGGCCGCCCTGGAAGCGGACCACGCCCTGGGCGCTTTCCGTCAGCCAGTCGACCAGCTTGCCCTTGCCTTCATCGCCCCACTGGGTGCCGACGACGACCACGTTTCTTCCGGTGGTTACGCTCATGCTCGTTCCATTACTTCAAAAATTCAGAGGGCTCGGACTTGCCACTGCCCGGCGTGCTCGACGAGCTCGCGGTCGCAATGGAATTCATCGATTTCGCTGCCGTGGCCCGGCAGCGCGCAGACCACGATCTCGCCGGCCCTGCGCAGCCCGGCAATGGCCTCGCGCAGGCCGGCCGCGTCGCTCCAGGGCGCGCGGATGGCTGCGCGCAGCGGACGCGCCGGCAGCACGCCGACCAGTTCGCGCACGTCCAGGCTGAAGCCGACCGCCGGCCGGTTGCGACCGAACACGGCGCCGACTTCGTCGTAGCGGCCGCCGCGCACCAGCGCATCGGCCGCGCCCGGCACGTAGATGCCGAAGCGCATGCCGCTGTAGTAGGCGTAGCCGCGCAGGTCGGCCAGATCGAAGCTGATCTGCCGCGCCGGCCCGGCGCCGAGGCTCGCGGCCAGCTGCTTCAATCCGGCCAGCGCCGCGCTCACCGCCGGCGTGCCCTTGAGGGCCTTGGCGGCCTCGTCGAGCACCGACGCATCGCCATACAGCTGGACCAGTGCGCGCAGGCCATCGCGCGACGCAGCCGGGAAATCGCGCGTGAGCGCATGCAGTTCGCTCGCATCCTTGGCAACCAGCGCCGCGTGCACGCGCGCCAGCACGGCGGCATCGACCGGCACGCCGGCGAACAGCGCCCGCACGATGCGCGCGTCGGCCAGGTCGACGATCACGCCGTCGCTCAGGCCCGACGCATGCAGGCAATCGAGCGCCAGCAGCAGCACTTCGGTGTCGGCCTCGAGCCCCGCATGGCCATAGATCTCAGCCCCGAACTGCAGCGGCTCGCGGGTGGCGTGCGGCCGGTCGGGGCGGGTGTGCAGCACCGGTCCGCAGTAGCACAGCCGTGCCACGCCTTCGCGGTTCAGCAGGTGGGCGTCGATGCGCGCCACCTGGGGCGTGGTGTCGGCCCTGAGGCCCATGCTGCGGCCGGAGAGCTGGTCGACCAGCTTGAAGGTTTGGAGGTCGAGCGCCTCGCCGGTGCCGGACAGCAGCGACTCGAGGTGCTCGAGCAGCGGCGGCATCACCAGCTCGTAGCCATAGCCACGGGCGGTATCGAGCAGCTGGCGTCGAAGTTCTTCGATGTGGCGCGCCTCGGAAGGCAGCACATCGGCAATGTGATCCGGGAGGACCCAGGCGGACATGGGGATCGGGGGCGTGGTTAAACCGGGATTCTACCGGGCCGCGCTACCCCAGCAGCCAAAGAAGGGCCAAACCCAGCAAGATGCTGCAAAGTCCGAAGAAGCGCAGTTGGCCGTCGCGCAGCTGCATGAGCTGCCCGAAGCCGCGCCGCCACCCGCCCGGCGAGACGAAAGGCAGGATGCCCTCGATCACCAGGACGAGCGCCAGCGCACTCCAGAAGGTCTCGGCGCTCACGGCTCCAGGACCGACTTAGCGGCGGGGAGCGTTGCCCGGCGTGCCCGAGCTTTGCATGGCCCGGAAGAAGTCCGAGGATGGGTCAAGCACCATCACGTCGCTCTTCTTGTTGAAGCTTTGCTTGTAGGCCTCGAGGCTGCGATAGAACTGTGCGAACTGCGGGTCGCGGCCAAAGGCCTCGCTGTACGCAGCAGCAGCCTGGGCATCGCCCTCGCCCTTGATCTTCTGGGCATCGCGGTAGGCGTTCGCCACGATCACTTCGCGCTGGCGGTCGGCGTCGGCGCGGATCTTTTCGCCTTCAGCCGTACCGGTCGAACGCAGTTCATTGGCCACGCGCTTGCGCTCGGCCTCCATCCGGCGGTAGACCGATTCGGTGATGGCTTCCACATAGTCCACGCGCGTAATGCGCACGTCGACCACGTCCACGCCCCAGGGCTTGGAGCCCTTCACCACGGCCAGCACTTCGCGCTGCACGTCGGCCATGAGCGCTTCGCGGCGCACCGAGATCAGGTCGCGCACAGTGCGCTTGTTGATGTTTTCCTGGAAGGCATTGCGCACCACGCGGTTGAGCTGGGTGGCGCCCGCGTTTTCGTCGAGGCCGACGTTGCGGATGTAGGCCTGCGGATCGGTGATGCGCCAGCGCACGTACCAATCGATCACCACGCGCTGCTTCTCGGCCGTGAGCATCGGCTCGGTGTCGAGGCTGGAGAGCGTGAGCAGCCGCTTGTCGATGTACGACACGTTCTGGAACGGCGGCGGCAGCTTGAAGTTGAGGCCCGGCTCGGTAATGACGCTCTTGATCTGGCCCAGGGCATAGACCACGCCGAACTGGCGCTGGTCGACCACGAAGAGGGTCGAACTCAGCAGCACGAGCAAGACGAGGATCGACGAGGCGATGAATCCGATTCTGTTCATGTTTTTCCTGGCCTTTTCAACGCACGTCGCGGTCACGCGAACGGCCATCGCGGGCGCGGCTCTCGCTCGATGGCGGCACCACCGGAATCACCGACGACTGGGCGGGCGCGGTCCCCGCCACGCTGGGGCTGGCCGCATCGACCGGCGTTGCGGCCGGGTTGTTGCCGCTCAACTGCATGAGCTTGTCCAGCGGCAGGTACAGCAGGTTGGAGCCTTGCTTGGTATCGACCAGCACCTTGGTGGTGCTGGCGTAGATCTGCTGCATGGCATCGGTGTACATGCGGTCGCGCGTCACCTGCGGCGCCTTCTGGTATTCGGCCAGCACCGCACTGAAGCGGCCGGCATCGCCCTGTGCCTGCGCGACGATGCGCGCCTTGTAGGCTTCGGACTCTTCCTTGAGACGCGAGGATGTACCGGCGGCAAGCGGGATGACCTGGTTGGCGTAGGCCTGGGCATCGTTCTTGGTGCGCTCGCGCTCCTGGCCGGCCTTGAGCACGTCGTCGAACGCTGCCTGCACCTGCTCGGGAGGACGCACCCCCCCCTGCTGCAGGTTGATGCCGACCACTTCGACACCGATCTTGTAGCGGTCGAGGATGGTTTGCATCAATTGCCGCACGCGCGGAGCGATCTGGTCGCGCTCCTCGGCCAGCGCCGCATCCATCTTCATCTTGCCGACCACTTCGCGCACGGAGCTCTCGGCCACCTGCACGATGGTTTCGGCCGGCGACTTGCTCTCGTAGAGCCAGGCCTGCGCATTGCTCAGGCGGTACTGCACGGCAAACTTGATTTCGACGATGTTCTCGTCTTCGGTCAGCATGGCCGACTCGCGCAGGCCGGTCGAACGCACGATGGCGTCGCGGCCGACGTCGGTCGATCGGATCTGCGTGACCACCACCACTTCGTGGCGCTGGATGGGATACGGCAGGCGCCAGTTGAAGCCGGCATTCACCGTCGACTTGTAGCGGCCGAACTGCGTCACCACGGCCTGCTGGCCTTCGTTCACGATGAAGAAGCCGGTCCCGAGCCAGATGAGAACGGCAACCGCTGCCACCAGCCCGAGGCCGAAGCCGGCATTCTTCATGTCCGGCCGATAGCCGTTGCCGCCACCGCCATTGCCGCCGGTGGGACGATTGCCGCCGCCCTTGCCGCCGAAGAAGCCGCCCAGCTTGCGGTTGAGGTCGCGCCAGAGTTCATCGAGGTCGGGCGGCCCCTGGTTCGGGCCCTGGCCGCGGGGGCGGTTGCCGTTGTTGTTGCCCGAGGGTGGTGGCGTCGGCGCGCCCGGCGGGTCTGCGTCGGGAGGCCGGTTGCCGGTTGGGCGGTCGCCGTTGGACGACGGCTCGTCGCCACGGCCCCATCGGCCATCGTTCAGGTTGAACATGCCCAGAAACCCTCTCCACGCTGGCTTTGCATTCATTCGCTTCGTTCTCTTGTCAGTGGCGGGATTGTGCCCAATCAATTGGCGGTGTCGTGCAATTCAGCGTCGGCCTCTGGGGTCATCGCGTCGCCCAGGGAGCCCGACCGGCGGGCCAGCTCGGCGCGCAGCAGGGGCAGGCCCTCGCCGCTGCGGGCGCTGAGGAAGATGCGCGGAACCCGCACGCCGTCGACTTCCATGTCGTCCTGCAGATGCAGCGGGTGCTGCGCAGTTTCAAGGGCATCGAGCTTGTTGAACACCAGAAGCTGCGCAACAGAGTCGGCGCCGATGTCGCGAAGAACGGACTGCACCTCGGCCATCTGCTCCGGGTAATGCGGATTGGAGGCGTCCACCACGTGCAGCAGCAAGTCGGCATCGACGGCCTCCTGCAGCGTGGCCTTGAAGGCATCGACCAGCCCGTGCGGCAGTTCGCGGATGAAGCCGACGGTGTCGGAAATCGAGACCTGCCTGCGGGCGTCGCCCAGGTAGAGGTTGCGCGTGGTGGTGTCGAGCGTGGCAAAGAGCTGGTCGGCCGCATAGGCGCGGGCCTTGACCAGCGCATTGAACAGCGAGGACTTGCCGGCGTTGGTATAGCCCACGAGCGAGATGTTGAAGGTCTCGCGGCGCTCGCGCTGGCGGCGCTGCGTGCCACGCTGCTTCTGCACCTTGGCCAGGCGCTCGCGCGTGCGCTTGATCGATTCGCTGATCATCCGGCGGTCGAGTTCGATCTGCTTTTCACCGGGGCCGCCGCGCACGCCCGCGCCGCCCGTCTGGCGCTCGAGGTGGGACCAGCGGCGAACCAGGCGCGTGCTCAGGTATTGCAGCCGAGCCAGTTCGACCTGCAGCTTGCCCTCGTGGGAGCGGGCGCGCTGGGCGAAGATCTCGAGGATGAGGAAGGTGCGGTCGTACACCGCCACGTCGAGCTGGCGCTCGAGGTTGCGCTGCTGCGCCGGGCTCAGCGACTGGTCGAAGATGATCTCGCTGGCCTGGTGCATGGCGGCCAGTTCCTTGATTTCTTCGGCCTTGCCGCTGCCGACGAACAGGGCCGCGTCGGGCGCCTTGCGCTTGCAGACGAGGCGCGCGACAGGCGCGAGGCCCGCGGTCTGCGCGAGCAGGCCGAGTTCCTCGAGTTCGCTGTCGAAATGGGGCAACCCGAAATCGACGCCGACGAGAACGGCGGCGCCTTCCTGGCGGGAGTTCAATTCAGACAAGCGGGATCAATATGGAAAAAGCGCGGCGGGGTTAGCCGCCGCGCTCCGCGCGATCAGGCTGCGGCGTCGTCGTTCTCGGCAGCCGAGAAGTTGACGGCACGACCCGGCACGATGGTGGAGATGGCGTGCTTGTAGACCATTTGCGTCACCGTGTTGCGAAGCAGCACGACATACTGGTCGAAAGACTCGATCTGGCCCTGCAGCTTGATACCGTTCACCAAATAAATGGAGACCGGCACATGCTCGCGACGCAGGGTGTTCAGAAACGGGTCTTGTAGAAGTTGCCCTTTATTGCTCACGATATTCTCCGTGTTCAAGAGTAGTTGTTGGAGAGATGACCTTAACACAGGGTTTCTGCGCTGCAGCAATCAGGGTCAAAAGCCTTTGAAAAATAACGTCTCTCAAAAGGCGGAACTTTCGACCCGGCCATGGCTCATCGGCCGCCATCGGCAGCCAAGCGTGCTCAATCGTCCTTGTCCGCAAAGGGATTTTGCGAGCTTTTGAACTGGATGCGCAAGGGCGTACCCACGAGGTCGAATTCCTTGCGGAAGCGCCCTTCGAGAAAGCGCTTGTAGGCCTCGGTGACGTGCTCCAGCGAATTGCCGTGGATGATGATCACCGGTGGATTCATGCCGCCCTGGTGCGCATAGCGCAGCTTGGGCCGGAACATGCCCGCGCGCTTGGGCGACTGGAACTGCACCGCCTCCAGCAGCAGCCGGGTCAGCACGGGCGTCGACATCTTCCGCGTGGCCGACTTGTGGGCCTGTGCTATGGCCTGCCACACCGGCCCGAGGCCCTGGCGCTTGATGGCCGAGATGAAATGCAGCGACGCGAACTTGAGGAACGGCAGCCGGGTCTCGATCTGGCGCTGGATCTGCTCGCGCTGGTAGCTGTCGACCGCGTCCCACTTGTTGATGGCAATCACCACCGCGCGGCCGCTTTCGAGGATGTAGCCGGCAATGTGCGCATCCTGGTCGGTCACGCCCTGCGTGGCATCGAGCAGCAGCAGCACGACGTTGGCCGACTCGATGGCCTGCAGCGTCTTGACCACCGAGAACTTCTCGATCGCCTCGAACACCTTGCCCTTGCGGCGCAGGCCGGCGGTGTCGATCAGTTCGAAGCGCTGGCCGTTGCGCTCGAACGGCACCGAGATGGCGTCGCGCGTGGTACCCGGCAAGTCGAACGCCACCAGTCGCTCTTCGCCGAGCCAGGTGTTGATCAGCGTGGACTTGCCGACGTTCGGCCGTCCGGCCACCGCCAGCTTGATGGGCTTGTTGACGTCGTCCTCGTCCGCCTCGTCGTCGGGATCGGGCAGGTTCAGCGGCGCGAGCGCCAGCTCGACCAGGTCGCGCATGCCCTGCCCGTGCGCTGCGGACACGCCATGCACGTCGCCAAAGCCGAGTTCGTAGAAATCGACCAGCTTGGTGCCGTCGTGCATGCCTTCGGCCTTGTTGGCCGCCAGCACGCAGGGCTTGCCGAGCCGGCGCAGTTCGTTGGCAATGTCGTGGTCCTGCGCCGAAAGGCCTTCGCGCGCATCGACCACGAAGATCACGACATCGGCCTCGGCCACGGCCTGCCGCGTCTGCTTGGCCATTTCCTTGTAGATGCCGCTGCCCGCATCGGGCTCGAAGCCGCCGGTGTCGATCACGATGAACTCGTGCTTGCCCAGGCGGCCGTTGCCATAGTGGCGGTCGCGCGTGAGTCCGGCAAAGTCGGCGACGATGGCGTCGCGCGTCTGCGTCAGGCGGTTGAAGAGGGTCGACTTGCCGACGTTGGGCCGCCCGACCAGGGCCACGACCGGCTTCATGGCCGGCCTTTCAGGGGCGCGGTTTTCATGGTCGGGCCTTGCAAAGAGTTATTCAGGGCGATATCCAAACACACCGCCGTTGGCGGTCACCACGACCACCGTGTTGCCGGCCATCACCGGGGTGACGCCAATGGCGGAGCCATCGGGCGTGACGCGATTGAGAAGCGCACCGTCTTCGCGCGAGACGAAGTGCAGCGTTCCGTTGTCCTCGCCGATCACCAGCGAGCGGCCCACCGCGAGCGGCCCGGTCAGGACGCGGTTCTTGAAGCGGGTCGACTGCCAGGCCCGCTCGCCATCGGCGCGGCGCCAGGCCACGACGCTGCCGTCGGACTCGGTGCCGTAGACGAAGCCCTCGTCGCCGCTGACGCCCTCGGCGCCCACCGCAGGCTTGCTCCAGAGCAACTGGCCGCGCAAGGTGTCGACGCAGCCGACGTTGGCGTAGTAGGCACGCGCGCACACCGTGTCGCCGACGCGGCTCACGCTGCCGGTCAGGTCGACCAGGCGCTCCACGTCGTTGGTGCCGCGCGGCGCGGCAATGGGCGCTTCCCAGCGCGAGGTGCCGTTGGCCGGGTTGATGCCGACCAGCCGGCCGCCGATGCCCGAGATCAGCGTATCGCCCACGGCGATCAGCACGCCCGACTTCTTGAGCACGAGGTTTTCCGCCGTGCGCTGCTGCAGCCAGAGGCGGCGGCCGCTCTGGCCATCCCAGGCGCTGATGCTGCGGTCGGCGGTCTGCACGAAGACGCGGCGGCCGGCCACCAGCGGTGCGGTAAAGGCCTGGGCCGAGAGCCGCTGCTTCCACAGGACCTTGCCGCCTTCGATGGCCACGAGTTCGTTGTCGGTGGTGACCACCGCGGCCAGCGAACCGTCGCTGCCGACGCCGGCTGCGAGCTTGGCGCCCGCGTTCGCGCGCCAGCTTTCGCGGCCGGCACGGGCGTCGATGGCCACCACGGTGCCGTCGCTGCCGGCCACGGTGACGATGTCGCCGCTGACGTCGGTGGCCAGCGGGAAGCCCACGGCCGGGATGCGCACGCTCCAGGCCTGGCGCACGCCGAACAACGCGGGGTTGGCGGGCAGTTCGGCCGGCTTGGGCTTGCTGGTGCCCGAGCAGGCTGCCAGCATCGCGGCCAGGACAATGGCCGAACCTGCACGCAGGACGGACGACTCAGGCATGAAACGCTTGAAATTCATAGTGCGATCAGGAATTTTTGGGGGCTGCCGGCGTGACCGTGATCACAGGTGCCAGGCTCTTCGGATCGACGCCGGCGGCGTTGAGCTTGAATTCGACCAGGCGCCGGTAATCGGACGCCGTGCCAAGGCCGGTCCAGGCCTTGCGGTATTCGGCCTGCGCTTCGGCGCGCTTGCCCTGGGCCATGTAGATGTCGCCCTTGCGATCGGCCACGAGCGGCTCGAACTCCTTGGGCACGTCGCCCGAGAGCTGCTTGAGCGCTTCGTCGTAGGACTTGCTGTCGAGCAGCTCGGCTGCCAGCCGAAGCTTGGCAACGGCCTTGTAGCCCGGATCGACCGCGCTTTGCGCAACCCAGCCGAGTGCCGCCTGCGAGGCCTCGAGCTTGCCCTTCTCGTACAGCGCCTTGGCGGCCAGCAGGCCAGCCTGCTGCGCATAGGCGGTGCCGGCGAAGCGTTCCTTCATGTCGCCCAGCACGCGCTGGATGCGTTCCACGTCGCCGGACTGCGTGCTGCGCTCGACCTCGTCGTAGAGCGCCGCGGCCTGCGCCGCCTTGTTGCGCTGGAAATACTGCCAGCCGTTCCAGGCCACGAAGGCCCCGGCCACGAGCAACACCACCCAGGTGATCAGGGTGCCGTAGGTGTTCCAGAAATGCTTGAGCTGGTCGAGCTGTTCCTGTTCGTCGAGATCGAGATGGGTTGCCATGCGTGTCAGATGTTGGAAGCCGGCGATTGTAGGGTGGCGGCCCAGGTGGCCACCTCGGCGAGCGGCCGCGCCACCTGTTCAGCGCCGCCCTCGCGCAGCGATTTGATGGTGACTTCGCCACGCGACAGCTCGTCTTCGCCAAAGATCAGCGCATAGCGCGCTCCGCTCGCGTCGGCCTTCTTGAACTGCGCCTTCATGCTGCCGCCGCCAGCATGCTGCAGCACGCTGACCCCGGCGGCGCGCAACTGCTCGAGCACGGCCATGACCTGCGGCAGCGCGGCCGCCACCGGGACGACCGCGTAGGCCGCGGGCGCCGCGGCGGGCACCGGCAGGCGGAGTTCCTGGATCAGCAGCAGCAGCCGCTCGATGCCCAAGCCGAAGCCGACGGCCGGTGCAGGCTTGCCGCCCATCTGTCCGATGAGGCCGTCATAGCGCCCTCCTCCGCAGACGGTGCCCTGAGAGCCGAGCTGGTCGGTGACCCACTCGAAGACCGTCAGGTTGTAATAGTCCATCCCGCGCACCAGGCGCGGGTTGACGCGGTAGGCCAGCCCCGCGGCGTCGAGCACGGCACGCACCGCATCGAAGTGCGCGCGCGACTCCTCGCCGAGGAAGTCCATCAGCTGGGGGGCGGCCTCCACCACTGCCTGCATGGCGGGATTCTTGGTATCGAGGATACGCAGCGGATTGCTGTGCAGGCGCCGCTGCGCGTCGGCATCGAGCACGTCGGCATGCGCCTCGAAATGGCGGATCAGCGCTTCGCGGTGCGCCTGGCGTTCGGCCGGCTGGCCCAGGCTGTTGATCTCCAGGCGCACGTGCTCGCCCTCCACCAGCCCGAGCTCGCGCCACAGCGCCCGCACCATGAGGATCAGCTCGGCGTCCACGTCCGGGCCGGGAAAGCCCAGCGCCTCGACGTCGAGCTGGTGGAACTGGCGGTAGCGCCCCTTCTGGGGACGCTCGTGGCGGAACATCGGCCCCATCGTCCACAGGCGCAGCGGGCCGTTGTAGAGCGCGTTGTGCTCGACCATGGCACGCACGATGCCGGCGGTGGCCTCGGGCCGAAGCGTGAGCTTGTCGCCGTTCATCGCATCGGTGAAGGAGTACATCTCCTTCTCGACGATGTCGGTCACCTCGCCCAGTCCGCGCACGAACAGCGCCGTGGGCTCGACCACCGGCGTCAGCATGTACTGGTAGCCGTAGCGGGCCAGGAGCCCGCGCACCGTCTGCTCGAACCACGACCAGAGGGCCGAATCGGGCAGGCGGTCGATGCGCGGCACGCTCGCCGGCAATATGTCGTTCATGCCTTTGACGGCATTGATCTTGTCAGCCATGGGAGAAAGTGGTCAGGCGACGTCGGCAGCCTGGTGCTGGCCGAAGCGCTTTTGAATGTAGGTTTCGACGAGCTGGTGAAACTCGTTGGCGATATTGTCGCCGCGCAGCGTGAGCGCCTTTTCGCCGTCGATGAAGACCGGGGCGGCGGGCGCCTCGCCGGTGCCGGGCAGGCTGATGCCGATGTCGGCGTGCTTGCTCTCGCCGGGGCCGTTGACAATGCAGCCCATCACGGCCACCTTCAGCGTCTCGACGCCCGGGTACTTCTTGCGCCAGACCGGCATCTGCAGACGCAGGTAGTCGTCGATCTGCTTGGCCAGTTCCTGGAAGGTGGTGCTCGTGGTGCGGCCGCAGCCCGGGCAGGCGGTGACGCTCGGCACGAACACGCGCAGGCCCAGCGCCTGCAGGATCTCGTTGGCGATCAGCACCTCCTGCGTGCGCGACTCCCCCGGCTGCGGCGTGAGCGACACGCGAATGGTGTCGCCGATGCCCTCCTGCAGCAGGATGGAAAGCGCCGTGGCCGATGCCACCGTGCCCTTGGTGCCCATGCCGGCCTCGGTGAGCCCCAGGTGCAGCGGATAGTCGCAGCGCTTCGCGAGTTCGCGGTAGACCGAAATCAGGTCCTGCACGCCGCTCACCTTGCACGACAGGATGATCTGGTTGCCGGCCATGCCCATCGATTCGGCGAGCTTGGCGGATTCGATGGCCGAGGTGATGAGCGCCTCGTACATCACCTGCTTCGCATCCCACGGCTCGGCGCGCTGGCTGTTGGTGTCCATCAGGCTGGCCAGCAGTTCCTGGTCGAGGCTGCCCCAGTTGACGCCGATGCGCACCGGCTTGTTCCAGCGCATGGCCGCATCGATCATCTGGCCGAACTGGCGATCGCGCTTGTCGCCCTTGCCCACGTTGCCGGGATTGATGCGGTACTTGCTCAGCGCCTCGGCGCAGGCCGGATAGTCGGTGAGCAGGCGGTGGCCGTTGTAGTGGAAGTCGCCGATCAGCGGCACGTCGATGCCCATGCGGTCGAGCTGCTCGCGGATGTACGGCACCTGGGCCGCCGCCTCCGGCGTGTTGACGGTGATGCGCACCATCTCCGAACCCGCAATGGCGAGCTCCTTCACCTGGATGGCCGTGCCGACGGCATCGACGGTGTCGGTGTTGGTCATGGACTGCACCCGCACGGGCGCATCGCCGCCCACCGTCACGGTGCGCGGTCCCCAGACCACCTGGGCCTGGCGCGAACGGCGCGCCTTGGGCGCCGCCGATTCGATGGGTTGTGGAGCGCAATCGGTCACGATTTCACCTCGAAACGCGCCACGCCGCCGCCGCGCGTGACAGGCTTCAGATCGTAGGGCTTTCCGTGCACCTGCACATCGACCGCCGATGCACGCCCCACCACCACCGACAGCGGCAGCGTTCCCGACAACGCCACCGTTTCGCCGGCCTGCAGGCTGCGGCGCAGCAGCTGCTTGCCGCCGGCTTCGGTGACGGTGATCCAGCATTCCTCGCGCGCGACGAAGACCAGCTGCTGGCTGCTGGCAGGTGCCGCGGCAACGGCAGCAGGCGAAGCCGCTGCCACAGCGGTCGCGCTGCCCGCCGGCGGAGCTGCCGCGGAGGGCGCGCCCGGCGCCGCGGGTGCAGCCGATGTCGGGGGGACCACCGGCGACACCGGCGCGTTCTCGACCACGACGGACGGTCCGCCCGAAGCCGGCGCAGCCGCCGGTGCCTCGGCCGCAGCACTGGTGTCGCCATCGCCACGCGATGTCCAGCGCGACACCGAGGCCCCGACCTGGTCGAACACCGACTGGGGCAGCCAGAACAGCACGGCCGCGCCAACCAGCAGCAGCCCCACCACCGTCAGCAACGCGCGCGACGGAAGCCCGCTGGAGCGCCCGCCATTCCAGCGCGGCGTTCCGGAAACGATATTGCCCTTGAGCGTGCGGTCGGCATCGGCCAGCGCCGCACGCTGCGCGCCCGGCAGCTTTGCGAGCACCGGACCGGGATCGATGCGCAGGGCTCGGCAGACACTGCTGGCCAGGGCCCGCGCAAAGACCGGGTCGGGCAGCGAAGCGATGTCGTCCGCCTCGAGTGCAATGAGCTTCTGCGGCGGCACCTTGAGCGCCGCGGCCACCATTTCGATGTGCAGGCCGTGCGCCTCGCGCGCTTCGCGGAGCATGTCGCCGGCTGTCTTGTGCGTGATGTCGCCTTCCCCGAGCGGCAGTGCCGCGGAAGTGCCGAACTCCGAAACCCGTTCAGTCATTGAAATTCCCGCGCTCGTACGCTATTGCCTCCCGGGACTGCGGGAAGCGCCGCTGCAGTTGCCCTCCCAACTGCGCCACTGCTTCGCGGTTGTTGAGCCGTCGTTCGATCTTGATGCCGAGCCAGAGCGTCTCGGCGCTGGCCGAAGGGCTGTTGTTGACGCGGCGGATGTAGAACTGCGCACGCGACCACTCCTCGCGCTGCGCCAGCAGCGAGGCCAGGTTGAATCCGACCACCGGATTTCCGGCGTCGATCTCGTAGGCCTTCATGAGGCTGCGCTCCGCCTCGGCACGCTGGCCCGCCCTGAGCTGGCAGACGCCCTGGGTCATCAGCGTCTTGGGGCGGTCGGTGTAGCTCGGCATCGCCAGGGCCTCGGTGAACTGCTGGGCTGCGTCGCCATAGCGGTTCTGCTGGCACAGCAGCCAGCCATAGTTGTGGCGCGTGTTGGGATCGCGCGGATTGATGGCAATGGCACGGCGGAAGCTGTCTTCCGCCAGCCCGGGGTCTTCCAGGCGCATGTAGACCAGGCCGCGCAGGTTGTAGGCGTCTGCGTAGTTGGGATCGGCGACCAGCGCCTGCTTGATCTCGTCGAGCGCCACGGTGGTCTGGCCTTGCTCGAAGTAGCCGGCCGCGAGCTCCATGCGAAGGCGCGCGCGGCGCTGCCGGCTGCTCTCGTCGGACTCGGTCACGATCTCGGCACCCTTGCCCGAACTGGTGTCGGCCAGGCTGGTGGTGGTGGTTCGCGTGTTGACACAGCCCGCAAGCAGAAACGCCGCGGCGACGCCGGCAAAGCTTGCAGCCAGAAGCCGCTGCGCGCTCGCGGTCGTCATCGGAAAGGCCATCCTCATTAGGTCAATGCTCCTGGGGGGCGGTCTTGCGAACCGGATGCAGAACAACGGTGCGCTCGGAGACTCGGCGCTGGGCCATGCGTTCGGCCGCGCGCGTACGGTCCTTGACGTCGCCGGCCAGTTGTCCGCAGGCCGCATCGATGTCGTCGCCGCGCGTCTTGCGCACGGTGGTCACGAGGCCAGCCTCGCTCAGCGCCCTGGCAAAGGCCAGGACCCGCGGCTGCGGCGAACGCAGCAGCCCCGAGGCCGGAAACGGATTGAACGGAATCAGGTTGAACTTGCACGACACGCCATGGGTGCGAACGAGTTCCACCAGCTGCCGCGCATGCTCGGGCTGGTCGTTGACGCCATCGAGCATGCAGTACTCGAAGGTGATGAAGTCGCGCGGCGCATGCGCCAGGTAACGCTTGCAGGCCTCGAGCAGCTCGGCGATCGGATACTTGCGGTTGAGCGGCACGAGGTCGTCGCGCAGCGCATCGTTGGGTGCATGCAGCGACACGGCCATGGCCACCGGGCAATCGGCGCCCAGGCGATCGATCATCGGCACGACACCGGAGGTCGAGACGGTCACGCGGCGACGCGACAGCCCGTAGGCGTTGTCGTCGAGCATGGTGCGCAGCGCCGGCACCAGCGCGGTGTAGTTCTGCAGCGGCTCGCCCATGCCCATCATCACCACGTTGGAGATGACGCGGTCGTCGCGCTTCAGATGCTTGCGCAGGAAATGTTCGGCAAACCAGAGCTGGGCGACGATTTCGCCCGTGCTCAGGTTGCGGCTGAAGCCCTGGTGCCCCGTGGAGCAGAAGCGGCAACCTACCGCGCAGCCGGCCTGGGACGACACGCACAGCGTGCCGCGGTCGTCCTCGGGAATGAATACGGCTTCGACGGCATTGCCGTCGCCGACGTCGAACAGCCACTTGATCGTGCCGTCCTTGGATTCGTGCTGCGTGATGACCGGCAAGGCCTCGACGCGAGCGGTGGTGGCGAGCTTTTCGCGCAGCGACTTGGCCAGATCGGTCATCTGGGCGAAGTCGCTGGCGCCACGCTGGTGGATCCAGCGGAACAGCTGCGTGGCGCGGAACCGTTTCTCGCCGAGCTTTTCGCAGAACGCAGCCAGCCCCTCGAGATCGAATTCGAGCAGGTTGGCCGTGGTCATGAAATCAGCTGGCGCGCGGCTTCAGCGCGCGTAGACGTTGAGGCCGGCGAAGAAGAACGCCACTTCGTTGGCGGCGGTTTCGGGCGCATCCGAACCGTGCACGGCGTTGGCATCGATGCTGTCGGCGAAGTCGGCGCGGATGGTGCCCGGGGCCGCCTTCTTGGGGTCCGTGGCGCCCATCAGGTCGCGGTTCTTGGCGATGGCGTTCTCGCCTTCGAGCACTTGCACGAACACCGGGCCGGAGATCATGAAATCGACCAGGTCCTTGAAGAACGGACGTTCCTTGTGGACCGCGTAGAACTGCTCGGCTTCGTTGCGCGACAGGTGCACGAGCTTGGCGGCGACGATCTTGAGGCCGGCAGCTTCGAAGCGGGAAACGATCTTGCCGATGACGTTCTTGGCGACGGCGTCGGGCTTGATGATGGAAAGGGTACGTTCGATAGCCATTGAAGTGCTTCCTGAGCTTTGATTTTGAAGTGATTTGTCACAATTGCAACAAACATGTTGCATCGTAAGTCGACAAAGCCTCTGATTTTAACCGGCGCAGCCCCCGGGATTGGTGAAAACCCCGCGAAAGGCTGCGCTGGAGAACTGGCTTTCAGCGCCCGCGGCGCCGGTTTCCGCCGGGGCCGCCCTGGCCGCCGAAGCCGCCGCCGCCGCCCGGGCCGCCGCCGCGGCGTCCCGGACCCTGCCGCTGCTCCTTGCGCTGGCGCGAGAAGCTGTCGGCGCCGATGTAGCCGAGCGAGGTCTTCATCGGATCGGGCTGGTTCGCGCCGCTCGGCGGACGCTCCTCGCCCTGGCGGTTGCCGCGGTTGTTGCTGTTGCCACGGCGCCCCTGCGGCGGCATGCCGGCGTTGCCGCCGCCGCCGCGGTTGCCACGCCCGCCACGCTCGCCGCGCGGCGGCCGGCCGTCGCCCAGCGGACTCGGAATGGGCGCCTCGCGGCCGTCATCGCGCATGTCGCGCGGCTGCTGCTGTCCGCCGCCGGCATTGCGGTTGCCGCGCCGCTTCTTGTTGCGTCCGTTGCGCCCGCCGCCGGCACCGTCCTGGCCCGGGCCGCGCTGCTGCTGCGGCGGACGCGGCGCGCCGCCGCCCGAGGCCTGGAACAGCGCGTTGATGTCGCGCTCGTCGAGCTCCATCCAGGCGCCGCGCTTCAGGCCACGCGGCAGCACCATGGCGCCGTAGCGGATGCGGATCAGCCGGCTGACCGCATGGCCCACCGATTCGAACAGGCGCCGCACTTCGCGGTTGCGGCCCTCGGAGATGGTGACGCGGTACCAGTGGTTGGAGCCCTCGCCGCCGCCCTCCTCGATGGTGCCGAACTGGGCCATGCCATCGTCCAGGCGAACGCCTTCGAGCAGCTTCTTCTTTTCCTCGGCATTGAGCGCACCCAGCACGCGCACGGCGTATTCGCGCTCCAGGCCGAAGCGCGGGTGCATCAGCTGGTTGGCGAGGTCGCCGGAGCTGCTGAACAGCAGCAGGCCTTCTGTGTTCAGGTCGAGCCGGCCGACCGATTGCCACTTGCCCTGCTGCAGGCGCGGCAGCTTGCGGAACACCGTCGGGCGGTTCTGCGGATCGTCGTGCGTCACGACTTCGCCCACCGGCTTGTGGTAGGCGATCACGCGCGGCGGCGGCGGCGCGATGCGGTAGCGGATCGGCTTGCCGTTGATCTTGACCTGGTCGCCGTACTGGATGCGCTGGCCGATGTGGGCCGGCTCGTTGTTCACCGAGATGCGGCCCTGGAGAATGAGCGCTTCCATTTCGAGCCGCGAGCCCAGGCCCGCCTGCGCAAGCACCTTGTGCAGCTTGGGCGAATCGGCCTCCGGCAGCAGCACGCGCTTGAGCGGCGGGACTTCGGGACTCTCTTCGTCGGCGTCGAACTGGCCCGAGATGACGTCTGCGAAGCGGATCGGCTCGGGCGGCGGCGCGTTGCGCTGCTCGCGCTCGGCGGCGCGGCGTGCGCGGTCGAGGTCGTCCTCTTCCTCGTCGGGTTCTTCTTCCTCATCTTCGTCGTCGTAGGAAGGCGCGCGAGCATCTTCTTCGGCGCGGTCTTGCGCGCGATGCACCAGGGGCTCGACGGGCACGGCCGGCGCGGCGGCAGGCGCCGCATCGGCCACCTGGACCGCGGATTCGGAAGTTTCGGTTGCCGCAGGCGCTGCCGCAGGCTCGCTCTCGCCGGCCGCCGGTTCCACGACCTTCTTGCGGCGCGGGGCGCGCGGCTTCTTTGGAGCCTCGGCCGCGGGCACGCCCGCTTCGGCGTCCGCAGACGGGCCGGAGACAGCCGCCTTCGCCTTCTTTTTCTTGGATTCGGGCTGGGCCGGCACGATGGCCGCGTCGTCGATGTCGGAGGGGCTCATGAGGTTTTTCCGGGGGGAACAGCGTAGGGATCGGTCTCGTCGGGCGACGGGGCTTCGGTTTCGAGCTCGACGGATGGCTCGACTTCCGGGGGAGCCGGGATGTCGGCGGGCTCTTCGGGAGCGGCCGCGTCCTCGGCGAACTGCGCAGCGGCGGCTTCGACGGCTTCAGGAGCCTCGACGGCGGCCAGCTCGGCTGCCGCGCCCGTTTCCGAGTCGGCCTCCGGCATGGCCGAGGCATCGGCGTCGGATTCGTTCGGCACGTCCATCGGCAGCCCGGGCTGGTTGCCCGATGCCTGGTCGAGCGCGTCGACCAGCGCCGCCTGCTGGGCCGGCGTTTCGATCAGCGGCAGCTGGTCGAGCGACGCAAGGCCGAGGTCGTCGAGAAACTGCCGCGTGGTGGCGTACAGCGCCGGCCGGCCGACGGTTTCGCGGTGGCCGATGACCTCGACCCAGCCGCGGTCCTCGAGCTGCTTGAGGATGAGGGAGTTGATGGTGACGCCGCGGATGTCTTCCATGTCGCCGCGCGTGACCGGCTGGCGGTAGGCAATGATGGCCAGCGTCTCGAGGGCGGCGCGGGTGTAGCGCGGCGGCTTCTCGGGATGCAGGCGGTCGAGGTGGTCGCGCATCTCGGGCCGGCTCTGGAAGCGCCAGCCGCTGGCAACGTTCACCAGTTCCAGGCCGCGCTGCGCCCAGTCTTCCTGCAGTTCGAGCAACAGCACCTTGATGGTGTCCACGCCCAGCTCGTCGTCGAACAGCACGCGCATGTCGCGCACTGGCAGCGGCTGGCTCGAACAGATCAAGGCGGTTTCGAGAATGCGCTTGGCATCCGCCGTATTCATGGTTTGCGTTATCCGGGAAAAGGCGTCTCGGGGACGCTTGTTCAGAAGGATGAAAGGAGGCGCTGCCGGCACGCGGCGAGTGCAACGCAAGGCCGGCATCGGGGTGGCCGGCGCGGCCCTCGGGCCGTCAGGCGCGATTGTAATCCAGCCCCAGGGCCTGGAACGCCTGAACCAGATCGGCCGGCGGAAGGGAGCGCAGTTCCAGCGCCGCTTGCGTGACGGGATGCACGAACGCGAGCCTGAAGGCGTGCAGCGCCTGCCGCCCCAGCCCCGCGGCCGGAGCCCCGCCATAGAGCGCATCGCCGATCAGCGGATGCCCGATGGACGCCATGTGCACACGGATCTGGTGCGTGCGGCCCGTTTCGAGCGTGCACCGCACGGCGCAAGCCTCGGCGTTGCTGTCCAGGCGCTCGATGAGCGTTCGCGCCGTCTTGCCGGCATGGCGTTCGAGGTCGACCACGGCCATGCGCAAACGGTTGCGCGGATCGCGGCCGATCGGCGCGTCGACCTGCCGGGCTGCCGCACCGGCCCAGGGCTTGTGGCCGAGCGCGAGGTACTGCCGCTTGACTTCGCGCGCCGCGATCAGCGCCACCATGGCATCCATCGCGGCCCGGGTGCGCGCCACGACCATGAGCCCGCTGGTGTCGCGGTCGAGCCGGTGCACGATGCCCGCGCGCGGCAGCAACGCGGCCTTGGGGTCGAGCGCGAGCAAACCGTTCAGCAGCGTGCCGCTCCAATGGCCCGGCGCCGGATGCACCACCAGGCCGGCCGGCTTGTCGATGATGCGCAGATGCTCGTCCTCGTGCACCGTGACGATGTCCATCGCCTCGGGCCGGAAGGCCTGGCTCTGGGGCGTCGGGCGCAGCTCGATGCGCCCGGTCTGCCCGACGCGCACCGTCGCGGAGGCCTTCAGCAGGGTGCGTCCCTGCAGTTCCACGGCGCCGGCTTCGATCAGCTGTTGCAGATAGTTGCGAGAAAATTCCGGCACCAGGGCGGCCAGCGCGCGGTCCAGCCGCTGGCCATGCTCGGCCTGGCCCACCGTGAAGGGCCGCAGTTCGCTGGATTCGACCGGGTCGGCGCCCTCGTCGGCCTCGGCTGGGTCGGGGACCGTGTCCAGGGGGGCGGTCGATATAATTGAGGGCAACTGTTTCACGAAAGCCGTATGTGATGTTTCGCGCCAAATTATCGGTCCCCTCCTGGATCGCGCTCAGCGCGGCAGCGCTGCTTGCAGCCGGCTGCTCCTCCACCTCCGTCGACAAGACCGCCAACTGGAGCCCCAACCGCATCTACGCCGAAGCCAAGGACGAAGCAGGTTCCGGCGCCTACGACAAGGCCGTGCCGCTTTACGAAAAGCTCGAAGGCCGCGCAGCCGGTACGCCGCTCGCGCAGCAAGCCCAGCTCGAGAAGGCCTACGCCCAGTACAAGTCCGGCGAAAAGGCCAATGCCATCGCCACGATCGACCGCTTCCTGAAGCTGCATCCGGCCAGCCCGGCCATCGACTACGCGCTCTACCTCAAGGGCGTGATCAACTTCAACGACGACCTCGGCATGTTCGCGTTCCTCACGCGCCAGGACCTGTCCGAGCGCGACCAGAAGGCCGCCAAGGAATCGTTCGAGTCGTTCAAGGAACTGGTGACGCGCTTCCCCGAGTCGCGCTACGCGCCCGACGCGCGCCAGCGCATGAACTACATCGTGAACTCGCTCGCGCAGTACGAAGTGCACGTGGCGCGCTACTACTACTCGCGCGGCGCCTACCTCGCAGCGATCAACCGGGCGCAGCTTGCGCTGTCCGACTACCGCGAGGTGCCCGCGCTCGAAGAAGCGCTGTACATCATCGTGCGCTCCTACGATGCGCTCGGCATGAAGGACCTGCGCGACGACGCCCAGCGCGTGCTGACCACCAACTACCCGAACAGCGAATACCTCGCGCGCGGCTTCAAGGGCAAGGACGATCCCTGGTGGAAGGTCTGGTAATCCGCTGGAACGAAAAAAAGCCCTTCGGGGCTTTTTTTTCGTCTGCGCCCTTCAGGCCGAGAGCGAATTCCTGAGTTCGCCGATCGCCGCCTCGAAGTCGGCTTCGCTTTCCAGCCTGCGCATCGGCGGCAGCGCGGCCAGCAGCCGCCGGCCATAGCCCATGGCAACCAGGCGGGTGTCGCAAATGGCAAGCACGCCGCAGTCCGTTTCGCGGCGGATCAACCGCCCTGCCCCCTGCTTCAGCGCCACGGCCGCCTCGGGCAGCGAGTAGTCGCTGAATGAACTGCGTCCCTGGGCTTCGAGACGCTGCGAGCGCGCCTCGACCAGCGGGTCGTTGGGCGGAGGGAACGGCAGCTTGTCGATCACCACCAGCTGCAATGCGTCCCCGGGCGCATCGAAGCCCTCCCAGAACGATGCGGATGCCACCAGCACGCAGCCGGCGCGCCCACCCTCCGCGCCTTCGCGGAAGCGGTCCATGAGCACGCGCTTGGGCAGCTCGCCCTGTACCAGCACCTCGGGCCGCACGTCTGCCTCGAGCCGCTCGAACTGCTGCTTCATTTCGTCGCCGATCGCGCGCAGCGCGCGCAGCGTGGTCGTCAGCACCAGGGTCCGGCCGCCGAGCTCGGCGGCGCCGCGCGCGGCCAGCTGCGCAACCCGCGTGCTGTGGGCGGCATCGTTGGGCTTGGGAAAGGCACGCGGCACATAGAGCCCGGCCTGCGCGGCATAGTCGAAGGGGCTCTGCACCCGCAGCACCTGCGCATCGCCCAGGCCGCACGGCTCGGTGAACCAGCGCAGCGTGGGTTCGTCGCCCAGCGTGGCGGAGGTGAAGACCCAGGCGCGTCCGTTGTCTTCCGGCGCGGCGCGGCCTTCTTGCTCGTCGCCGTCTTCATGGGCAGCTCCGCTGCCGATCTTGAGCACGCGCGTGCGCATGGCCTCGGCTATGTCGAGCGGCGATTCGACCAGGCGCAGTTGCGTGCCCACATCGACCCAGCGCACCGAATCGGTTTCGCAGGGCAGCGCGAAGCGTGCCGCGCGCTTGGCGAGCTGCTGCGCCCGTTCGTACAGGCGCACGAAATCGGGCGATATCTCGCTGACGGTGTCGAGCCCTTCGGCGGCCATTTCAAAGGCATGCTGCAGGGCTTCGAGTGCGTCCTGCCAGGCCTGCGCATCGATGCCTTCCGGCGACGGCCCGACCCAGCGCAGCTTGGTGCCGGGCCACTGCTTGCCGACCGCAAGCCGCAGCTCGCGCGCGGCGCGTTCGACGGCCGCCACCAACTGCTGCCAGTCGACCAGTCCGCGCGCATGCTGCAAGCCCGCACCAAGCAGGTCGCGCGCGAAGTCCAGGGCCTGCCCGCTGCCGAGCTGCGCGCCCAGGAACTGCACGCCGGTTTCATTGAGCTGGTGCGCCTCGTCGAACACGACCACGCTCACGGTCGGCAGCAATTCCGCCATGCCGGTCTCGCGCACCGCAAGATCGGCGAAGAACAGGTGATGGTTGATGACCACCACGTCGGCCGCCAGCGCCTCGCGCCGCGCCAGGTTGACGTGGCAGGGCTTGAACTGCGGGCACTGGGCGCCCAGGCAGTTCTCGCGCGTGGAGGTGATCAGGGGGATGAGCGGCGAGCGCTCGTCCAGCCCGGGCAGCTCGGCCAGGTCGCCGGTTCGCGTGGCCTTGGACCACTGCTCGATCTTGGCAAGCGTTCGCAGGCTGCCGCGCTCCGGCAGCGACGCATCGTGGCGCGCCAGGTCGAGCCGGTGCAGGCACAGGTAGCTCGCGCGCCCTTTGAGCAGCGCCGTTCGCACCGGCAGTTCGAGCGCCTCGACCAGACGCGGAAGGTCGCGGCCGAACAGTTGGTCCTGCAGGGTCTTGGTGGCGGTCGACAGCAGCACGCGCTCGCCGCTCAGCAATGCCGGAACGAGGTAGGAAAAGGTCTTGCCCACGCCGGTGCCGGCCTCGACCACCAGCACGCCGCCGTCCTCGATGGTGCGGGCAACGGCCAGTGCCATTTCGGTCTGCCCCGAGCGCTCGCGGAACTGCTCGGCGGCACGCGACAGGACGCCGCCCTGCGCGAAGGCGTCGCGCACCTTGTCCTCGAGTGTTTCACTCACGCGGGTTCTTTCGGATCGAGCACGTTCTCGAGCCGCGTGATCTGGTCGCGCAGCGCAAGCCGGCGCTTCTTCAGGCGCCGCAGCAGCAGCTCGTCCTGCGGCGAAGCTTCGGCCAGGCGGTCGATGGTGGCGTCGAGATCGGCGTGTTCGATGCGCAGCTCGATCAATTGGCGGGAAAGGGAGTGAAGATTGGAGTCCAACGTTGGCGCTGCGAACGTATTCCGCCCACAGCTCGTGTTCACTCGATAATACGTCCTGCTACGAATCCACGAGAAGACAGAAGGCGCGCCATTGGCGCATTTGCGCTCATGACACAAGGCTTTCGGCTTGCCGCCGCCACCGGTCTCCACAAGGGAGATCGCCCCTATCAGCAGGACCAGGTCCTGATGATGAGCCATCCGCGCGTGCCCGGCTGCATGCTGGGCATCATTGCCGACGGCATGGGCGGGCGCAGCGGCGGGCGCAAGGCCTCCGACCAGGTGCTGATGACGGCGCGCCAGCTGTTCACGCGCTACCACCCCGACCGCGACAGCTCCGCGGCCGTGCTGCGGCAGCTGCTGGAGGATGCGCACACCGTCATCAAGCTCACGGCCCTGTCGAGCGAGCAGGAACCCCACAGCACGCTCGCCGCCTTTCTGATGAACCCCAGGGGCGACTGCGCCTGGATCCATGCCGGCGACTCGCGCATCTATCACTTCCAGAACGGCGAGCTCGTCACGCGCACGCGCGATCATTCCTATGTCCAGGTGCTCATCGACCGCGGCGAAATCACCGAGGCCGAGGCCAATGTCCATCCCAAGGGCAACATCCTCCTCGGATGCCTGGGCATGACCACGACGCCCCCGCCCGTCGAGCCGCACTACATTCCCGCAATGCAGCCGGGCGACCTGCTGATGGCCTGCAGCGACGGGCTCTGGCACTACTTCAGCCCCGAAGAGCTGGCCAGCGTCCTGTATGCGGAGCCGCCGCGCGAAGCGGTGGAAATCCTGGTGGGAGAAGCGCGCCGCCGGGCGCGCGGCACGGGCGACAACATCTCGATCGTGGTGCTGAAGCTCGAAGCGCTTCCGCAAGACTGAGCACCGCCGCCGCAGGACGCTCGCCCGGCGAGGTGGGCGGCTCAGCGGCTGGGCGCCGAAGCAGGCGATGCCGGCGGCGGGGGCAAGGGTGCACCGCGCGGCTTGGTGCGCTCGGCGTTCTGCCGTTCGCGGCTGGCCCGGTGCTCAGCCGCCTTTTGCTGCTTGCTTTCGAAGCGCTCGACCGCCGCCGGTGCCTCGGCGCGCCGCTGGGCGGCCTTGGCCTGCTCGTCGGCGTGGGCCTTCTGCTTGGCCTCGAACTGGCGCCGGCGCTCGTCGGCCTCGGCCGCCGTCGCGGCGCGGCTCGCCGCATGGTCGGCCGCGCGCTGCTCGCGGTCCTGCTGGGCTTTTTTAGCCTCTTCCTGCTTCTCGGGCGTGTCCTGCGGGCGCCGCGTGGCGGCCTTCTGGTCGAGCTTCTCGAGCTCGGCCGCGCCACGGCGCTGGCGCTCGATGTCGTTGATGGCCGTTTCCTGGCGCTTGATGTGGTCGGTCTCGGCGCGGCGGCGCTTGCGGCTGTCGCGCAGGCAGTCCTCGACCGCGAACTTCTGGTAGCAGGCGGCCCGCTCCTTTTCGAAGCGCGCGTCGATGGCTGCGCGCTCGGCGGCCAGCCGGCTGCGCTCCGCTTCGAAGTTCGCATTGCCCGCGGCCGCGTTGGACTGTGCCCAGAGAGGCAGGCTGCCCAAGGCCATCAGCATGGCAAGAACAATTTTTTTCATGTCAGTCGAGTGTCGACGATACGGCGTTCCAGCGAGAGGAACTTGCTCGATTGCATTTCGGTGAGCCTGGAAACCGTTCGCGGGAATTCATGCGCAAGCGGCCCTTCGGTGTACAACGCCTCCGGCGGTACCTCGGCCGACATGATGAGCTTGACGCGCCGGTCGTACAAGACGTCGACCAGCCAGGTGAAACGGCGCGCTTCGGAGGCCATGCGCACCGGCATGTGCGGCACGTCGGACAGCAGCACCGTGTGGAACTGGCTGGCGATCTCCAGATAGTCGTTCTGCGAACGCGGTCCGCCGCACAGCGTCTTGAAGTCGAACCAGACCACGCCGCCGGCCTTGCGCCTGGCGCGGATCTCGCGCTGCTCGATGTGCAGGACCGGGTTTTCATCGGCCGTTTCGGCCAACCGGTCGAAGGCCTTGCGCATCTCCTTTTCGGCCGAGGCATCGTTCGGCGTCAGGTACATGCGCAGCTGCTCGAGCGTGCGGCGCCGGTAGTCGGTGCCGTTGTCCACGCTCAGCACCTCGAGCTTCTGGTTGAGCAGCGCAATCGCGGGCAGGATGCGGTCGCGGTGCAGCCCGCCGGGGTAAAGATCGTCGGGCTTGAAGTTGGAGGTGGTGACAAAGCCCACGCCGTTCTCGAACAGCGCCACCAGCAGGCGATGAAGAATCATCGCGTCGGTGATGTCCGCCACGTGGAATTCGTCGAAGCAGATCAGCTTGTAGCGCTTGGAGATGCGCAGCCCCAGCTCGTCGAGCGGGTTGACCGTGCCCTGCAGCTCGCGCAGTTCGCGGTGCACCTCGCGCATGAACTCGTGGAAGTGCAGCCGGGTCTTGCGCCTGAGCGGCACCGCGTTGAAGAACAGGTCCATCAGGAAGCTCTTGCCCCGCCCGACGCCACCGTACATGTAGACGCCGCGCGGCAGCTCAGGCCGGTTGATGAACTTCTTCAGCGCGTTGGAGCGCTGGGCCTTGTACTCGGCCCACTCCCGGGCGCAGCGATCCAGCGCTTCCACGGCGCGCAGTTGCGCGGGATCGCTCTGGAACCCGCGCACGGCGAGTTCCGCCTCATAGGCCTGTTTGACGCTGGTGGTCAATGGATCAGAAGTTCAGCGTGCGCTTGTCCACGGCCAGTGCCGCTTCCTTCGTGGCTTCCGACAGCGACGGGTGCGCATGGCAGATGCGCGCGATGTCTTCGGCGCTCGCCTTGAATTCCATCGCCACCACGGCCTCGGAGATCAGCTCGCTGGCCTGCGGGCCCACGATGTGCACGCCCAGGATCTCGTCCGTGGCCGCGTCGGCCAGGAACTTGACCATGCCGGTCGTGTCGCCCAGTGCGCGCGCGCGGCCGTTCGCGAGGAACGGGAAGGTGCCGGCCTTGTAGGCGCGGCCCGCGGCCTTGAGCTGCTGCTCGGTCTGGCCGACCCACGCGATCTCGGGGCTGGTGTAGATCACCCACGGCACGGTGTTGAAGTTGACGTGGCCGTGCTGGCCCGCAATGCGCTCCGCCACGGCAACGCCCTCTTCCTCGGCCTTGTGCGCGAGCATCGGGCCGCGCACCACGTCGCCGATGGCCCAGACGTTGGGCAGGCTGGTCTTGCAGTCGTCGTCCACGGCAATGGCGCCGCGCTCGTCGAGCTTCAGGCCCACGGCTTCGGCATTCAGGCCGATGGTGTTGGGCACGCGGCCGATCGAGACGATCAGCTTGTCGACTTCCAGCACCTGGGCCTCGCCCTTGGCGTTGGTCCAGGCCACGCTCACGCCCTTCTTGGACGACTTGATCTCGCCGACCTTCACGCCGAGTTCGATCTTGAGCTTCTGCTTGTCGAAGGCCTTCTTGGCCTCCTTGGCGATCTGCTCGTCGACCGCGCCGAGGAAGGTCGGCAGCGCTTCGAGCACCGTGACTTCGGCGCCGAGGCGGCGCCACACCGAGCCCATTTCAAGGCCGATGACGCCCGAGCCGATCAGGCCCAGCTTCTTGGGCACCGCGCCGATGCGCAGCGCGCCGTCGTTCGAGAGGATGATCTCCTCGTCGAACGGCGCACCCGGCAGCGCGCGGGCGTTGGAGCCCGTGGCCACGATGACGTGCTTGCCGTCGATCGACTCTTCGGCAGCGCCCGCGACCTTGATCTCGTAGCCGGCTTCGCCCGCCTTCACGAACGAGCCGCGGCCATGGAAGAAGCTGATCTTGTTCTTCTTGAACAGGTACAGGATGCCGTCGTTGTTCTGCTTCACGACCTGGTCCTTGCGGGCCAGCATCTTGTCGA
>Ga0209051_1000271_pt1 | contig 86541 bp, 90 predicted proteins | sample AraplaCvi_mMS_r2_2_FD_184286 | JGI IMG/M metagenome (GOLD analysis project Ga0209051, IMG submission 184286) | Arabidopsis root microbial communities from North Carolina, USA - plate scrape MF_Cvi_mMS_r2 (SPAdes) (version 2) | ecosystem: Host-associated > Plants > Roots > Endosphere | place...
TGCGGGCCGCCCTCGCCGCCGTAGACCACCGGCAACTCGACGATGCGGCCTTCGCGCCGCATGGCGGTGGCCGCGTCCCAGGCGTTGCACAGGCGCTCGCGCAGCGCGTCGAGGTGGCGCGGCGCACGGGTGAAGGTGAGCATCAGGTTGTTCATGCCCGGCACCGCCTCGCGTACCTCGGGCCAGCGCTCGGCTTCGTGCGCCAGGGCCCAGATGCGCTGCTGCGAGGGCAGGTTCATGGCGCCGGGTGCCTCGAACAGCAGCGCGGTGGTGCCCAGCAGGCTGATGGATGGTGCCGTGCTCATGCCGCGCTCCTTTGCTGCAGCCAGCGTTCCAGGTGATGGATGTCGACGCCGCCCGCGGCGAAGCCCGCGTCGCGCAGCAGTTCGCGGTGCAGCGGCACGTTGGTGTCGATGCCCTCCACGCGCGTCTCCGCCAGCGCCAGGCGCATGCGGTCGAGCGCGTCGTCGCGGCTCGCGTCATGCACGATGAGCTTGGCGATCATCGAGTCGTAGTACGGCGGCACGCGGTAGCCCGTACCCGCATGCGAATCGACACGCACGCCGAACCCGCCAGGCATCTGCCAGCCCGTGATGCGGCCCGGCGCCGGCGCGAAGGTGTCGGGGTTCTCGGCATTGATGCGGCACTCGATGGCGTGGCCCTGGCAGCGCACGTCGGCCTGCGCGATCGACAGGCGCTCGCCGCGCGCCATGCGCAGCTGCTGCTGCACGATGTCGATTCCGGCGGTCATCTCGGTCACGGGGTGCTCCACCTGCAGGCGCGTGTTCATCTCGATGAAATAGAAGGCGCCCTTCTCGTAGAGGAACTCGAAGGTGCCGACGCCGCAGTAGCCGATCTGCCTGCACGCGGCCGCGCAGCGCTCGCCCACTTCGGCCAGCAGCGCCTCGTCGATGCCGGGCGCAGGCGCTTCCTCGATCACCTTCTGGTGGCGCCGCTGCAGCGAGCAGTCGCGGCTGCCCAGCCATACGGCGTTGCCGTGGCTGTCGGCCAGCACCTGGATCTCGACATGGCGCGGGTGCAGCAGGAACTTCTCGATGTAGACCTCGGGGTTGCCGAAGGCCTGGCGCGCTTCCTCGCGCGTCAGCGCCATCGCATCCAGCAGCGCTGCTTCGTCGTGCACCACGCGCATGCCGCGCCCGCCGCCGCCGCCCGCGGCCTTGACGATCACCGGGTAGCCGATCTCGCGCGCGATGGCCTGCACGGCGGCCGGGTCTTCCGGCAGCCCTTCGTCGGGCCCCGGCACGCAGGGCACGCCGGCCTTGCGCATCGCGCGCTTGGCCGAGACCTTGTCGCCCATGGTGCGGATGCAGGCGACGCTGGGACCGATGAAGACCAGGCCGGCCTGCTCCACGCGCGCGGCAAAGCCCGCGTTCTCCGACAGGAAGCCGTAGCCCGGGTGAATGGCCTGCGCACCGCTGACTTCGGCGGCAAACAGGATCGCGGAGGGGTTCAGGTAGCTCTGCCCCGGTGCGGACGGCCCGATGCACAGCGCCTGGTCGGCCTGCGCGACATAGCTGGCTTCGCTGTCCGCCTCGGAATGCGCGACCACGGTCCGGAGGCCCAGGCCGCGGCAGGCGCGCAGGATGCGCAAGGCGATCTCGCCGCGGTTGGCAATGAGGACGGTATCGAACATGGCGCGACTTTCCTCATCCGAAGCGGAACAGGGGCTGGCCTGCGTCCACTTCCTGGCCCGAACGCACCAGCACGGCCTGCACGGTGGCGGCAGCGTCGGCGCGGACTTCGTTGAACATCTTCATGGCCTCGATCACGCAGAGCATCTGGCCGGCCTCGACGGTCTGCCCCGGCTGCACGAAGGGCGGCTCGCCCGGCGCGGGCTGCAGGTGCACCACGCCGTAGAGCGGTGCGAGGCATTCGGCCGCCGCCGCCGGCAGCGCCGGGTCCGCGGACACCGCGGCGGGCGCCTTGCGCGCAGCAGCCGGGCGCCGCACGGCGGGCACACCCTTCGATGCCGATTGCTTCACCAGCCGCAGCGTGCTGCCGTCTTCGCTGTACTCCAGCTCCGCGAGGTCCGAAGCCGCGAGTGCGTCGATGAGCGTCTTGATCTGTTCCTGCTTCATGCCGGGCCTGCCTGTGGCGACAGAACATCCTTGGTGGCCGACGCATTCCGCGAACGCGTGACGGCAGGCATGAAAGGTAACGGGCCGCGGGCACAAAGCCCAAGACGGAATGGCTGTGCCGGGATAAGGCCGGCTTATGACGGCACGTTACGACAGCGCGGCCAGCTCGGGTTCGGGCGTGGCCGCGAAGGTGCCTGCGAGGTCGACCACGAGTTCGAGCAGGATGCTCTTCACCGCCTGCGCCGGTTCCGAAAGCGGCAGGTGGTCCGACTGGCACAGCGCCAGCGGCGCCTCGATGACCGGGTCGACGATCTGGAACTGCCAGGCCCCGCAGGACGCCACCACTTCGCGCGCCATCGACGCCGGCAGGATGGTGGCGCCCAGCCCGTCGGCAATGGCCGCCGTCAGCGTGAAGGCCGATTCGATCTCGGCCACCACGCGCGGCACCATGCCCGCGCGCACGAAGGCCGCGTCGACCAGCTTGCGCACCACGTTGTAGGGGCGCGGCAGGAAGAGCTCGATGTCGCGCAGGTCGGCCAGCTTCACCGGCTGCGCCGGCGCCGGCATGGCACGCGGCCCGACCAGGAACAGCGGCTCCTTGAGCAGCGGCAGGAAGCTCAGGCCGTGGATCGCCTTGTCGCCGTAGAGCACGGCCAGGTCCATGCGGCCGTTCATGATGAGCTCGCTCAGCGTGGTGCCGTAGTTCTCGTTCAGGTAGAGCAGGATGCCGGGGTGGCGCGCACGCACGGTGCGCAGCAGCGGCAGCGACAGCGCAGAAGCCGCCGTCCCGGGCGCAAGACCCACCGACACCTGGCCCGACAGTCCTTCGCCGGCCGCTTCCATGTCCACGCGGGCCTGCTCGCACTGGCGCAGGATGATCTGTGCATGCCGGTACAGCACCTTGCCGGCCTCGGTGGGCGTGACGCCGCGCTTGGTGCGCACGAGCAGTTGCTGGCGCACCTCGCCCTCCAGCGTGGCCAGTTGCTGGCTCAGCGCCGGCTGGGCGATGAAAAGAACCTCGGCCGCCTGCGTCAGGCTGCCGATGTCCACGATCTTCACGAAATATTTGAGGCGTCGCAGGTTCACGCCGTGTCCCCAAGCAAAAGCCGAGCCTAGCACCGCCCCCGCGCAGCGGCCATCGGGACCCACCATAAGCTGCGCCTATACAACCAGTGCAATCTCGTCTTGGCCTCGCGGGATCGATGTGCGTACCGTTCGGTCCATGCCATCCCCAACCCAGGAAGACAAGTGACGCCCTCCCGCATTGCCGCCCGCGTGCGGCGCATCAAGCCCTCGCCCAGCACCTCCGCCGCCGACCGCGCCAACGAGCTGCGCCGCCAGGGCAGGTCGATCGTGAACCTCGTGGTGGGCGAGCCCGACTTCGACACGCCGCCCCACATCCGGCAGGCCGCCGCCGCCGCCATCGAGCAAGGCGCGACGCGCTACACCCTGATGGCCGGCACGGTGGAACTGCGCCAGGCCATCGCCGCCAAGCTCGAACGCGAGAACGGCCTGCGCTACGCGATGAACGAGATCATCGCCACCAGCGGCGCCAAGAGCGCGATCTACAACGCCTTCGCCGTCACGCTGGAGCCAGGCGACGAGGTGATCATTCCCGCGCCCTACTGGGTGTCGTACCCCGACATGGTGCTGGCCTGCGAAGGCACGCCGGTCACCGTGGCCTGCCCCGAGAGCGACGGCTTCAAGCTGACGCCTGCGCAGCTGGAAGCCGCGATCACGCCGCGCACGCGCTGGCTGCTGATCAACTCGCCCAGCAACCCGACCGGCGCCAGCTACACGGCTGACGAATACCGTGCGCTGGCCGAGGTGCTGCAGCGCCATCCGCAGGTGATGGTGATGACCGACGACATCTACGAGCACATCCGCTTCGACGGCCAGCCGACGCCGCACCTGCTCGCGGTGGCACCCGCGCTGCGCGAGCGCACGCTGGTGGTCAACGGCGTCTCCAAGACCTATGCAATGACGGGCTGGCGCATCGGCTACGCGGTTGGTCCGGCCGACCTGGTCAAGGCGATGGACACGCTGCTGTCGCAGTCCACCGGCAACTGCTGCTCGGTGAGCCAGGCCGCCGCCGCGGCCGCCATGAATGGCGACCAGGGTTTCGTGGCCGAGAGCGTGGCGATCTACAAGCAGCGCCGCGACCGCACCCTGGCGCTCGTCAACGCCATCCCGGGCCTGCACTGCACCCCGCCGCCCGGCGCCTTCTACCTGTACATCCATTGCGGCGGCCTGATCGGCAAGACCACGCCGCAGGGCAAGCGGCTGGACGAAGACGGCGACGTGGTGATGTACCTGCTCGAGAGCGAAGGCGTGGCCGTGGTCGCGGGCACCGCGTACGGGCTGTCGCCCTACTTTCGTCTCTCCATCGCCACCGCCATCGAGACGCTGGAAGAAGGCTGCACGCGCATCGCGCGAGCCGTGGCCGCCCTGCGCTGAAGCGCTCACCGGAACTCCCGAGGAGAACACCCATGCCCTACAAAGCCATCCGCAAGAACCCGTCGGCCGCGCCGGTCGCTCCCAAGATCCTCACCGCACTGCGCGAGATCCCGGTCGCGGCCCTGAGCGACAACATGCACCGCAACATCGGCAGCACCGGCCTGCATCCCTACCACCGCCCCGCTGCCCGAACCATGGCGGGCACCGCCGTCACGGCGCGCTCGCGCGGGGGCGACAACCTCACGTATCTTCGCGCGCTCGAATTCTGCCGGCCCGGCGACGTGCTGGTGATCGATGCCGGCGGCGACCTCAACAACGCGGTGGTCGGCGGCATCCTCTCGTTCTACGCCGCGCACATCGGCACCGTGGGCGTGGTGATCGACGGCGCGATCCGCGACGTGGCCGAGATCCGGGCGCGCGAGTTCCCGGTCTATGCGCGAGGCGTCACCCATCGCGGCCCCTACAAGGACGGCCCTGGCGAGATCAACGTGCCGGTGTCGGTCGGCGGGATGGTCGTCAATCCCGGCGACATCGTGGTCGGCGACCAGGACGGCCTGATGGCTTTCGCGCCGGACGAAGCCGAACTGCTGATCGAGAAGGCGCACGCGCACCTGGCGACGGAAGCGGAAACCATCCGCGCGATGAAGGAGGGCCGATGGGACTGCGCCTTCATCGACGCGCTCGAGGCGCGCTGCGCCAATTGAAGCCTGGATGAGCAAGGGCGATGACCATCACCTGCCGCAAAGCCAGGAGAAGCGAGCGCCTTCGCGACGGACCCCACGCTGGAGGTCGTCTTACGCGCTGATATCCATGCGATACCGGAAAACTCGCGCGTCGATGAGTTCTCCATACTTCTCCACTGACGCTCCCAGTCGGGCGATGATCTTCCCGGCTGCGGCCTCGCTCGTGCACTCGATGAGCACGTAGCAGTCCTCACTGCCCACGTAGCCAGAATCCGCCGTCACCGGCCTGGAAAGGCCGGCATCGGCTTCGACAAAGTGGACCGAAGCCGTGCCGGGTTGATCAAGTACGCTCAGAACGCTCGCCAGCGCCGGCATCATGGCCGGATCGCCGGAAGGTCGCAGCCGTATCAATGCGACTGCAACGCCTCGCGCGACCCCCGCGCTGTGCACCAGGCGTCCGACCACGCGCGTCGGCGCGATGAATCGGGAAATGTGGTGATTCGACCACTCGGTCTGGTTCGCCAGGGCCGCCTTGTAGGGCGCACCGTCCAGCACATCGAAGCTGGTGGTGTTGTAGATCTGCAGGTAGCGGGTTGGTGTGCCCACAGATTCATACCGTCTCGCCTCGAGAAAACCGGGAATCGCCACTCTCTCGGCCAGGTGCTCACGGTCGAACCACTCGTTGAAGTCGGCCTCCTCGTCCGGGAGCACTTCCATCGATGAAATCAGGATGCCTTCGCCAGCAAAGACCATGTCGGTTCTCTCTTTCGGATGATGATGTGGGTCGGTGCGGATCAATCGATCCTGATGTTCGATTCGGTGATCACCTTCTCCCACTTGAGGCGGTCCCGCTTGATCGTTTCGGCCAATCGCTGCGGCGAGCCGCCTTCGAGCTCCATTCCCATTTCAAGCAGCTTGTTCTTCATCTCCGGATCCTTCAGGATGTCGTTCACGTTCTTGTTCAGCAGTGCAATGACAGCGTCGGGCGTCCGGGCGGGTGCCAGCAGTGCAAACCAGTGCAGCAGTTCGAAATTGGCAAAGCCCTTGGTCTCGGAGACTGCGGGCAATCCGGGATAGGCGGGCGAGCGCTTCGCCGTGGTGACTGCGAGCGCCTTCATCCGGCCTGCCTTGGCCATCGGCATCGACTCCGGACCGATGGCCATCATCACAGACACCTGGCCGGACATCAGATCCTGAAGCGCGGGCGCTCCACCCTTGTAGGGCACATGCGTCATGTCGATGGACGCCGCGCGCTTGTACAGCTCCATGCCCAGATGGCTGGGGTTGCCGGCGCCGCTGGAAGCGTAGTTGATCGGTGTCGTCGAAGACCGCGCGAACGCCGTGAGTTCGTCGAATGAATTGACCGGCATCGAAGGATGAACCATGACCACGCTGGGAAGAGTCACGGCCATGACGATCGGCGCGAGGTCCTTCTCCGGGTCGTGGGCGAGGCGTCCCTTGTAGAGGGTCGGATTGACCGAAAGCCCCGCGGTGGAGGCCAGCAGGATCGTGTAGCCGTCCGGGTTCGCCTTGGCGACGAAGCTGGCGGCGATCTGTTCGGTGGCACCCGGCTTGTTCTCGACGACGACGGGCTGCTTGAGTCGCTGCGACAGCTGCTGCCCGATCAACCGGGACACCGTGTCGGATGCACCGCCCGGCGGGTAGGGAACCACGATGCGGATGGGTTTGTCCGGGTAGTCCCCTGCAAACGCCAGCCCTGCCATCGCCAGCGAGAGAGCACACGCAGCACGTATCAAGGCAATCTTCATATCAGCATCCAATCAAGAGAGTGAAAAAATCGTCGTCCGGACCGCCCTGCAAGATCACTGGGGCGTGATCTTCGCGGCCTTCACCAGGCGGGCGTAGCTGTCCGCGTCCTTGCGCATGAACTCCCCGAAGGCCTCGGGCGAGTCCCCGACCGGAATGAGGGAGGTCTCCTCGAGCTGCCTGCGCAACTCGCCGCGCAGCGCGGTCTTGATCGCGGCGTTGAGCCTGTCGATCACGGCCCGGGGTGTCCCGGCCGGCGCGGCAATGCCGGTCCAGGTGACGACCTCGAAGTCGGGCAGCCCTGCTTCCTTCATCGTGGGAACGTCCGGCAGCAGCGGCGAGCGCTGGCGGCTGGTGATGGCCAGCGCGCGCAGCTTGCCGCTCCTGGCGTAAGGCAAGGCCGTCGGCGAAGTGTCGAACAGCATGTCGATCTGCCCGCCCATCAGATCCACGAGTGCCGGCGCGCCTCCCTTGTACGGAACGTGCAGGAGCTCCACGCCGGCCTGCTGCATGAAGATCTCGGTGGAGAAATGCTGGGCGGAACCGACGCTGGCGCTGCCGAAGCTCAACTTCCCCGGGCGTGCCTTGGCCAGCGCGATCAGCTCGTTGACGCTGCGCACGGGCGACTGGTGGCCCACGACCAGGATGTTGGGCTGATCGACGATCCGCATGATGGGCGCAAAGGCCTGCAGCGGATCGAAGGGCGGATTGGCATACAGGAACTGGTTGGCCGCAAAGACACCGGCGCTGCCGACCAGCAGCGTGTAGCCGTCCGGCGGCGCCTTGGCGACGTAGGCGGCACCGACGTTGCCGGAGGCGCCGGGCTTGTTGTCGACCACGAAGGGCTGCTTCAGCGCATCCTGCAGGCTCTTGCCGACCAGGCGCGCGACCAGATCCACGCTGCCGCCCGGGGGGAACGGGACGATCAGACGCACCGGCTTGTGCGGGTAGTCCTGGGCCGCCGCGCACGGGACGGCGAATGCCAGCAGGACGGCGGCCAGCTTGCTAAGCATTGCGCACCTCCGGCGGCGGATTTCGGGACGGATGCAGTGCGCCGGCGACTTCGGCAGCGACACCCAGCAGTGCGTGATCGCCACCCGCCCGCCCGACCAGTTGCAGCCCGATGGGCCGTGCGTCGTCGTCCTCACCCGCGGGAAGCGAGATACCGCACAGCGCGAGCAGGTTGACCGGGCGGGTGAAATGGACCGGCGCCACGTTGTGGTCGACGTCCTCGAGGCGCGGCGCGGTCATCGCCGTGACAGGCATGGCGATGGCGGACAGCCCGAGCCTGTCCATCTCGCCGGCGAACGCCTGCTGCCAGCGCGACGCAGTGGCCTGAGCCTGCAGGTACTGCACGGCCGTGGTCGCGCGGGCGGCGAGGAGCCGCGATCGCACCGACGGATCCATCGGCGCGCCCGGGTCGTCCAGGAACCTGTCGTTCACCGAGGCGCCTTCGGCGATCATGATGGCGTTGGTGGGTTCCTTGAACGCCGCCAGCGACACCGGAAACCGGAACGGCACCAGACTGAAACCCGCCTGCGCGAGCCTTTGCAGGCTCTGCGCATGACATCGCGCGACGGCCGGCGCGAGTGGCGCGAGTTCGTCCGCCTCCAGCACGCCGATCCGCCGGCGGGCGTTCGAGCCTGAACCGGGCGCGCCGACGAGCGCCTCGAAGCACAACCGGGCATCCGGCACCGACGACGCAATGAGGCCCACGCTGTCCAGGCTCTCGCTGAGCGGATAGACGCCCTCGCGCGGCAGCGCATCGATGGTTGGCTTGAAGCCCACGATGCCGCAGAAGGCCGCGGGTACGCGAACCGAGCCGCCGGTATCGGAGCCGATCGCCCAGGGCACCAGTTGAGCTGCCACGGCCACGGCCGATCCGCTGCTGGAGCCACCTGCCACCAGCGTGTCCGTGGCGCGGCCGGCTGGATTGCGTGGCGTGTCCATGTGGGTGTTGGTGCCCCAGGCGCCCAGCGCGAACTGCACCATGTGGGTCTTGCCGACGATGACGCCGCCGGCCTCGGCAATGCGCCGAACGATGGCGGCGTCCCGCTGCGCGATGTGGGCCGACAGCAGCGGCGAGCCCGCCGTCGTGGGCTTGCCTTGGATGTCCACCAGGTCCTTCAGCGCCAACGGAATGCCGTGCAGCGGGCCGCGGTCGTGGCCTGCGCGGAGCTCCTCGTCGGCGCGGGCCGCCGCAGCCAGGGCCTCTTCTTCGTAGACCGCCAGGAAGCTCTTGAAGACGGCGTCGTGCGCCGCGATGCGGCGAAGACACTCCCGCGTGAGGATCACCGAACGGGTCTCTCCGGTTCGCAAGGCACGCGACAGTTCCGCCATCGGCGCGAAGGCGGGCGGCCTGGTCTGATGGGAGCCCGTCATGCCTCTGCCTCCTGGAAAACAAGGCGCGTGTCCAGCACGTCGGAATAGGACTCTCCGGCGCGCAGCCGTGACAGCGTCTGCTGCTCCGCCTGTTGCAGCCCGATCGCCTTCCGGGCCAAGGCCCACGCCTCGTCGGGCGGCATCACCAGAACGCCGTTCTCGTCGGCCAGCACGGCATCGCCGGGATGCACGCGCACGCCCCCGCAGTCCACTGGCCGGCAGAAGCTGCCCGACTGCCCGCCGGTGCGGGTGGTGCGGGCGCTCAGGCCGCGGGCCCACACCGGCACGCCGAGCTCGCGCAGCTGCGCGATGTCCGTGACGCAGCCGTCGACCACCACGCCTGCGACACCGCGCAGGCGCGCCGCCAGCATGCTGGCGCCTCCCATGCACGCGATGGTCTCGTCGCCGGCGCGGTCGACGAACAGGAAATCACCAGGCCGCAGTTGTCCCAGCGCGTGGTGCAGGATGGATCCGTCCGAGCCCTCGCAACGCACGGTGACGGCGGTGCCGACGCTGCGCGCCACCGCAGCCATGGCCTTGATCCGCCCATGCAGGAAGCCGCGATCATGAAAGTGGCCGATGGTGGCCGGCTCGGCCTCCTTCAGCAGGGCCAGCAGTTGCAGCGTGCAAGGCGGCGGCAACTCTCCTCGTTCGATGGCAGTCATTTCGGATATCGTCGTTGTGAATGACGGCAATCGTAGGCAGCCGCTCCCGGCACCGATACTGATCAATTCTCACGATGGTTGATTCGAGTTCCTTATCAACGAGGTTCACCCTCCACCAACTGGAAGCTTTCGTGTGGACCGCGCGTCTCGGCACGGTGCATGCGGCGGCGCGCCACCTGCATCTCACCCAGCCCGCGATCTCGCACCGCATTCGCGACCTGGAGGAGGAACTGGGCATCCAGCTGTTCGAACGCCAGAGCCAGCGCCTGCTGGTGACAGAGCTGGGCCGCAATGTGCTGGTCTACGCGGAGCGTGTGCTGGCGTCGGCGCAGGACATGGCGCGGCTCGATCTGCGGCGCACCATCACCGGCCTGGTGCGCATGGGGGTGGACGAGTCCTGCGCGATCATCGGGATGCCGCAGATCCTCAAGGACATCAAGGACAGCTATCCGGCGCTTCGCGTGGACCTGACGGTGGGCGGAGGCGCCCAGCTGCTTCAGAAGATCAACAACCACGAGCTGGACATGGCGCTGCACACGGGGCAAAGCAGCCAGCCCGACGTGACAAGCCAGTTCATGGGCCTGACCGAACACCAGTGGGTGGCGGCCCACGACCTGATGATGCCCGAGGGAGACTTTCTGCCGGCCCACGCCCTGAACCACCGTATCGTCTGCAATGCGCCGCCATCGACCCTGCATGAATCGGCATCGCGCTGGCTGGCCTCGGACGGCTATTCATTCGAGGAGTACAGCAGTTGCAACTCGCTCTCCCTCATGGTGGCGCTGGTCGCCTCCGGCCATGCGATTGCCATGCTGCCCGCATCGATCACACGCCGGCAGGTCGCCGACAAAGCCCTGCAGGTTCTGCGCGCCAAGCCGGAGGTGCCGAACGTGCCCTACTACTTCTCGTACCTGGCGCACCACCGCAGCGACACGACGGCACGCATCCTGGACATCGTGCTGCGCAACCTGCAGGACGCGGGGTTCTTTCAGGCCGACGGATCGTCCCGGGACAGCGGCTGAGAAAGCCTTGAGAGCGACTGTCGGGTTCTGATGTTTCGGCAGGTTGCTCGGCCGCGGTGGAGCATCGCTTCCTTCCATAGGAGCAACCTATGGATCGATCATGATTTCGCATTTTTCAATGCGAGCGCGCGTTCCCAGAATGACGGAACGGTGGCAACACCATCCCTCTGTCTTCAGGAAAGTACCCCCACCTCATGTCGGACCGCGATAGCACGCCAGGCGCCTGGCACCTGCCGCCCAGCGCCTACCTCGCCAGCCGCAAGGCCCCCTTCGGCCTGCCCGGGAAGCCGGAGTCCCTCTACGTCACGATGCGCGACGGCTGCCGCCTCGCGCTCGACTATTACCTGCCTCAGGCCTGCCATGGCGCGCAGCCACCCGCACGCTTGCCCACCATCGTCATCTTCACGCCCTATTACCGGCGCTTCGTGACCACCGACCCCACGGTGGAGGCCAGCCCCAACTGCGGCCGCTACCGCGACTTCTTCGTGCCGCATGGCTACGCCGTAGTGGTGGTGGACGTGCGGGGCACCGGCGCGAGCTTTGGCACGCGCGACGCGCTGCGCTCGCCGAAGGAGCGCGACGACTACCACGAGATCGCCGAATGGATCGTGCAGCAGCCCTGGAGCGACGGGCGCATCGGCTCGACCGGCATTTCGTACCTGGGCGCAGCGGCGGTATTCCTCGCGAGCACGCGGCACCCCGCCGTCAGAGCCATCGCACCGCTGTTCGCCGTGACCGACATCTACACCGACCAGCTCTACGTGGGCGGCGTGCTCTCGACCATCTGGACCGGGCGCTACGACGAACTCATGGTCGCGCTCGACCAGGACGACCGCCCCGCCCTCGCCAAGTTCGCGTACTACGGCAACCCGCTGTTCACCGGGCCGCAGCCGGTGGACGCCGATGCCGATGGCCACCTGCTGGCCCAGGCGCTGCACCAGCACCGCAGCAACTGCCGGCTGAACGACATGGCCCGCGAGCTTCCGTTCCGGCGCGACGCAACGCTGCACGACCCCGCATTGACGCTGGACGTATGCAGCCCCGGCCACTACGCGCGCCAGATCCCCGAGGACGTGGCGATCTACTCCGTCTCGGGCTGGTACGACGGTGCCGGCTACAGCAACTCGGCGATCACGCGCTTCCTGACGCTGCCCAGGCACCAGCACCGCCTGCTGCTCGGCCCCTGGGACCACGGCGCCCGCAGCAACGTCTCGCCCTGGCGCGAGCAAACCGGCTCGGACTTTCCGCTGCTGGCCGAAGTGCTGCGCTTCTTCGACCATCACCTGCGCGGCATCGACACCGGACTCGACAGGGAGCAGCCGGTGCATTACTTCACCCTCCACGACGAGAAGTGGCAGGCCGCCGATGCCTGGCCGCCGATCGCGGGAACCCGCCGCGTCCATCCCGATGCGGATGGCGTGCTGGCACTGCATGCGCCCGCCGCCCCGGGCCGCGACAGCTACCAGGTCGACTTCTCCGTCTCGACCGGCCGCCAGACGCGGCTGGAACGGCTGGGCGCCGTCGGCATCGAGCACTACTACCCCGACTGGACCGAGCGCCAGGCGCAGTACCTGCACTACACCAGCGCACCGCTGTCCGCGCCGGCCGAACTGACGGGCCACGTGAGCGCGAGCCTGCTGCTCGCATCGTCGGAGACCGACGCGGCCGTCTACGTCTATCTGAGCGAGGTGCTGGCCGACGGCAACTGCCGCTACGTCACCGAAGGCCTGCTGCGCGCCCTGCACCGCGAAGGCCTGTCGCATTCGCCGGATTACGTGGCGAGCTGGCCCGTGAACACCTGTGACCGTGCGTCGGCCCGCCTGCTCGTACCCCACGAGCCCGCGCGCCTGGACTTCGCGCTGCTGCCGGTATCGTGGACCTTTGCCGCGGGAAGCCGCATACGCCTGTCCATCGGCGGCAGCGACGAAGGCCACGGCCCGCAGGTGCCGCACGGGCGGCCGCCGCGGCTGGAAATCCTTCGCGGCGCCGGCGCCAGCTGGTTCGATCTTCCGCTGCGCGGCGCGCTGCGCTAGCACCACGCTCCCCCGTCCTTCAACACGCCAAGAGAGAGGCACGCCATGGCCCACATCACCCGTCGCTCGTTCGTTTCCATGCTGGCAATGGCCGGCCCAGCGCTCCTGTCCGTGCCGATGTCCGTCCAGGCCCAATCGCCCTGGCCCGCGCGGCCAGTCAAGCTCGTCGTGCCGCAGGGGGCGGGGTCGGGCTCCGACGTGATCGCGCGCCTGCTCAGCGACCGGCTCGCCCAGCAACTGGGCCAGGCCGTGGTGGTGGAGAACAATCCGGCGGCCAACGGCCTGGTGGCTCTCGGGGCCGTGGCCAAGGCGCCCGCCGACGGCTACACGCTGGTGCTCGCGGGCGTGTCGCAGATCGCCTTCAACCCGGCCTTGTACAAGAGCCTGCCCTACGACCCGCTGAAGGACTTCACCTTTCTTGCGCCGGTTGCCGACACCCCCTTCGTGCTGGTGACCAGCCACAGGAGCGGCATCAAGACCTTCGCCCAGTTCCTCGAACAGGCGAAAGCGAAGAACGGCGAACTGACCTTCGGCAGTGCCGGCATCGGCAACTCCACGCACATCGCGATGGAGCTGGTCGCGGCGACCGCGGGGGTCAAGCTGATGCACGTGCCCTACAAGGGTTCGGCCGCGGCGCTCACGGCCGTGCTGGCGGGCGAGGTCGACGCCATGGTGAGCGTGGTCGGGCCGGCCCTGCCGCAGGTGCAGTCGGGCAAGGTGCAGGCGGTGGCGGTGCTCGGCGCCAGCCGCGTGCCGCAGTGGCCCCAGGTGCCGACGGTGAAGGAAGCGGGGCTCAATGTGCCGCCGATGCCCGGCTGGTACGCCATCGCCGGCCCGGCGCGCCTGGACCCGAAGATCGTCGCCGCCTTCAACGCCGCGCTGCAGAAAGTGATGGCGGACCCCGCAGTCAAGGCCCGGCTGGCCGAACTCTCGCTGCCGGCCATGAGCGGCGGTGAAGCCGAGATCCGCCGCCGCGCGATCGACGACCAGGCCTTCTGGGGCGCCTTCATCACCAGGAACAACATCCGCGTGGAATAGGGAGCGCCTCGTGAAAAGACGCACCGCCCTCCTCTGCACCGCGGCATTGCTCAGCGGTGCCGGCGCCCTGGCCAGCGCGCAGGACACTTACCCGCACCGTCCGGTCAGGCTGATCGTGCCCTTCTCCGCAGGCGGCTCCACCGACCTGGTGGCGCGCCAGCTCGCGCAGGAGATGACCGCGCGGACCGGACAGCCCTTCGTGGTCGACAACAAGCCCGGCGCCGGCAGCACCATCGGTGCCGACTTCGTCGCCAAGGCGCCGGCGGACGGCCACACGCTGCTGCTGGGCACGATCAGTTCGCATGCGACGGCGGTGGGCCTGTATCCGAAGCTGCCGTACGACCCGCTGAAGGACTTCGCGCCCATCACCGAGATCACCGCCATTCCCAACGTGATCGTCGCCAGCCCGCAAAATCCCCGGCTGGCCAACGTGCGCTCGCTCGCGGACCTGGTTGCGGCGACGAAGAAGCCGCCCGCACTGACCTATGCGTCGAGCGGCTCGGGCAGTTCCAATCACCTGGCAACCGAGTCGTTCAAGTCGGCCGCGGGCATTGCGCTGAACCACATTCCGTACAAGGGCTCGGGCCCCGCACTCACCGACGTCAGCGCCGGCCACGTGGACCTGATGCTCGATGTGGTGCTGACCTCGCTGCCGCACATCAAGGCCGGCCGCCTCAGGGCGCTGGGCATCACGAGCCTGCGGCGCTCGCCGCTGTTGCCCGATGTACCGACCGTCGCGGAGCAAGGCTATCCCGGCTTCGAGGTGCTCGGCTGGTATGGCCTGTTCGCGCCGGCCGGCACGCCGCCGGCCGTGCTCGAGCGGCTGAGCCGGGACTTCACTGCCGTGCTGCGCAGCGACAGGATGCGCGCGACACTGGAGTCGCAGGGGGGAGCGGCCATCGCGAGCACGCCGGCCGAATTCGGCGCGCTGATTCGCACCGAGATTGCGCGATGGAAGAAGGTCGTCGAGCAATCCGGCGCCAAGCCCGATTGAATCCATGATCGATCCCCTCATGCAGGCGAGCGAGCGCGCCGGACATGCACTGGGCATGGAGGCCTTGCCCGCCGTGCTGGCGGCGCAGCGCGCGGACGATGCGGCGCTGGCGCTGTTCCAGGCCATGGATGCTGGCCTGGCTCGCTCGCCGGGCCACCTTCTGCTCACAGTGCTGGTCTACCACCGCGAGTTCGGCGAATCGCAACGTGCTTACAGCAGCCGGCCGCTGGAATATCCCGTCGGCGGCCGCAAGACCCTGGGCCAGGCGCCGCGCATGCGCCATGTGCTGGCCTCGGGCGAGCCGTTCATCGGCCGCAGCCGCCAGGACATCGTCGACAACTACGCCGACCACGCCACGCTGCTGGCCATGGGCTGCGAAAGCATCGTCAACATGCCGGTGCACTGGGGCACCGAGGTGCTGGGCACCGTCAATCTGCTGCACGCGCAGGGCCGCTACGCCGAGGCCGACTTGCCGCGGATCGCCGGCTGGGCTCAGCTGTCGGCGCCGGCTTTCCTGGCGACGCTTCAGCGTCGCTGAACAGCCGCACGCCCTTCCAGCGCTTGCTTGCGATCTCCTCCTCGATCACCCGCAGCAGCAGTTCGCGCACGCATTGCACGGCAGGGCTGCGCGCCGCCGAGACCGACAGGCTCAGCGACAGCTCGCGCAGCAGCGGCCGCCCCTTGATGGGCACGCCGCGCACGCGGCCATGCTGCTGCGCCAGCGCAAAGGCCGCGGTCGGCAGTACCGTGGCGCCGAGCCCGCGCTCGACGGCAAGGATCAGGATTTCCACCGCGCTGGTTTCGGCCACCAGGCGGAACTTCAGCTGGCGATCGCGCAGCAGCCGCTCGGTGGCCACGCGCACCGAGTTCGGGTGCGTGGGCAGCAGCAGCGGCAGCTTGGCGAAGGCCTCGATGCCGAAGGCGCGCGGTGCGGTTTGCGACGAGGCCACCACCACGAACAGTTCCTCCTCCAGGATCGGCTCGATGCGCAGGCGCGAATCGGCCCGCGCATCCATCGTGACCGCCAGCGCCAGCCGGTCGGCAGCCACCTGCCCCGTCAGGTCCCCGCTGGAGGCCTCCACCAGTTCCAGTTCGATCAGCGGATAGCGCTCCTGCAGCCGCGCCAGCAGCGGCGCGGCCAGGATGCGCGAGGTGCTGGTCGGGAACCCGATGGCCACCCGGCCGGATGGCGATTCGCTCTCCTGCCGGATGGCCGAGCGGGTGTCTTCGAACTGCCGCAGGATCGTCTTGGCATGGCGGTAGAGCAGTTCGCCGGTGGCCGTGGCCCGCGTGCCGTGCACGCTGCGCTCCAGCAAGGTGACGCCGAGCTCCGATTCCAGATTGGCCATGTGCTGGCTCAAGGAAGGCTGGGCGATGAAAAGCGCCTCCGCCGCAGTCGTGATGTTCCTGAGCTCGACGACCTTGACGAAATAGCGCAGCTGCCGGATGTCCATGTGGAGAGTATTGCGTGCAATGGGCCAGGAAGGCATTGTCGTCTTGGGCTGCCCGCGGCTGTCCTCCCGAGGCTGCGCGCATGGCGCGGTCGCCGTGCGCCATCTGGAAGGCAGAAGACAGTTTGCGCGCGAGCATCTTCATGCCATAAAGCTGGACGTGAGAACTTCAAGACACAGCACCCTGCGCGCCGGCCTTGCCGCGGTTGCGGCACTCGCCGTGCTGGCGGGGCTGGCCGGCGTTGCCTACGAGCAGATCGGCCGCTACCGCGCGGCACGGGACTTCCCTGCGCCCGGCAGGATGGTCGACATCGGCGGGCGCGGCATCCAGCTGGATTGCCGCGGCACCGGCTCTCCCACCGTGGTGTTCGAAGCGGGCCTGAGCGTCGATGGATCGTTGAGCTGGTCGGCCGTGCAGCCGAAGGTCGCCGCGCACACGCGCGCATGCGCCTACAGCCGTGCGGGGCTGATGTGGAGCGATCCTTCGAACACACCGCCGGGCGCAACACAGGCGGTGCACGACCTGCATGCCGTGCTGGCCAGGGCGGGCGAACGCGGCCCCTACGTGCTGGTCGGCCACTCGCTGGGCGGGCTCTATGCCCTGGGCTTCACGCATCGGTTCGGCGCCGAGGTCGCGGGGCTGGTGCTGGTCGATCCGTCGCATCCGGAGCAGGTCGAGCGCGTGGCGCATTTCATGACCGAATCGCGCTCGATGCGCTCGCGCATCGGCATCGCGCTGGCACCGTTCGGCGTGCTGCGCGCGGCCGCCCCGGTGCTGCTGCCGGAGAGCCCGCACCGCAGTGCACAGGACATGCAGGCGGTCCGCGCCTTCGCGCCCAAGTCGCTGCGCACGCTGCTCGCGGAGGGCGACGCGGTCGACGCCTCGCTTGCCGAAGCCATGGACTTCCAGCACCTGGGCGATCGACCGCTGGTGGTGCTGACCGCGATGGCCCCGCTCACCGCCACGGAACTGCGCGAAATGAAGATCACGCCCGAGCAGGGCCGACAGGTCCAGGCCATCTGGCGGCACATGCATGAGGAAATGGCGGCCTGGTCCTCGCGCGGCAGGCAGCTGCTGGTGGCGAGCGCCGGGCACAACATCCAGTTCGACGAGCCGCAGGTGGTGGTGGACGCCGTGCTGTCGGTGGTCGACGCAGTGCACGCGGAGCGCCGCTGAGGGCATCGCGGCAGCAGGCGTGCGTTTGCCTCACAGCTTCGGCTGGCCGGCCCGCGCCGGTTTCAGGGCCGCGGGTGCGTGGCCGTAAGCTCTTGAAAAGGCTCTGGAGAATGCCTCGGCGCTGCTGAATCCGGTGCGGCGGGCCGCGAGCTTGACCGGATCGCCGGCCATCAGGTGGCGGCGCGCCAGCGTCAGGCGCCACGCGCCGAGGTACGCCATGGGGGTGGTGCCGACGATCGTGCGGAAGGTCGACATGAAGGTGCTCCTGGACATGGCCGACCGGCTCGCCAGGTCGTCGACGGTCCATGGCCGCGACGGCATGTCGTGGATCGACACCACCGCCCGGTGCAGCGAAGGATGCGCGAGCGCGGCGAACAGGCCCGGCTTCTGCGTGCCCGCATCGATCGCGCTCCTGAGCGCCATCAGCACCAGCACTTCGGCGAGCCGGTTCAGCGCCGCGCTGCGGCCGCAGCGGCTCCCGGCCGCTTCCGCCATGAAGGCCGCAGCGGTGGCCTGCAGCGACGGCGAGCCGTCCAGGGGCACGAAGACCTCCTCGGGCATCGCACTCATCAACGGATTGGCGTCATTGTCGAAGTCGACGCTGGCCGCGATGCGCGCATCGGACGGCAGCTCGGAAAAGCCGCCAGGCCGGAAGACCACGCGGCCCGCGGTGCCGTCTTCCGGGCCCGCCAGCAGCAAAGCCGGCACGCCGGGCTCGCCCGGCGCCAACACCGCCACGCGGAGCTTGAACACTTCGACGAAGGCGGCGAGCCGGTCCATCTTGGGTGGATTTGGACTTTGGATCATGAAAGTCGGACGTTTCATGGCGCCGAGCATGAGATCTTTGGGCCTTGTTTGCAACCCCTCCCTTTTTTCCAAGGAGCACCCCCATGCTGATTCCGCGCCAACAAGCCCCGGACCTGAGTGTCGACACCCTCGGCGCCGGCCGGTTCCGGCTGCTCGACGAGAAGCCCGAGCGCATGACGCTGGTGTGCTTCTACCGCGGGCTGCACTGCCCGATCTGCGCGGGCTACCTGAAGGAGCTAGAGCGGCTGACGCCGGCCTTCGCCGAGCGCGGCGTGGGCACCATCGCGATCAGTTCCGACGGTGAGGAACGCGCCCGCGCGATGGCCGACAAGATCGGCGCGGCGAAGCTGCGCATCGGTTATGGCCTGTCGCTCGCGGACGCCAGGAAGTGGGGGCTGTACATCTCGGCGAGCCGGGGCAAGACCTCCATCGGCATCGACGAGCCGGCGCTGTTCTCCGAGCCCGGGCTGTTCCTGGTCAGGCCCGACAACACGGTTTACTACCTCTCGGTGCAATCGATGCCCTTCGTGCGCCCCAACTTCGCCGAGATGGTGCAGGCGCTGGACTTCGTCATCAAGAACGACTACCCGGCGCGCGGCGAGCAGCTGCTGGCGCAGCCGCCGGGCTGATCACGCCGCCGCCAGCACAACGCCGACGCGGTCACCAGGCAGAGCGCGAGGAACACGATCGCCGCGTTCACCGCATGCGAGTACTCCCACTGGCGCCGGAGGGTTTCCCAGTTCGCCGGGACGGTGGTCCAGTTCTGCGTCGCCTGGTTGCCCGGCAAAGTCCACGTCACGAAGATCGCGAACATCGCCGCGATGCAGGCCGCGGCACCGAGCGCGAGCCGGAACGGCAGGGGCTGCGAGCGGACGACGACCGCGAGGACGATGTTCACCACCAGCGCCGCCACCCACAGCGACCCGAGCACGGCCCAGCCGCGGTAGATGCCCTGCACCAGAAAATACTCTGATGGGCCGAGGCCGATCTTGCTCGGGAGCGCCGCCAGGTGCGCGCCTGAAGGAATCAACGCGAGCGCGCCGATCGCAATGGCCAGGAACTGAACGATCCTCGTGCTCATGACACCAAGGGCCCGGCCTTTTCCCGAAAGACCTGGAACTCGTCCCATTGAATGGGCCGCGCCGATGGAAGCCCGGGTGCGCAAGAACGCCAGCAGGCGTCTCAGGCGTGCGCCCGGGCGTCCGCAAACAGCCGGACCATCTCGCGATCGAAGGCCGGCAGGTCCTGGGGCTTGCGGCTGGTGATCAGGTTGCCGTCGACCACGACCTCGCGGTCCACCCACTTGGCGCCGGCATTCGTGAGGTCAGTGCGCAGCGAGGGCCACGAGGTCATCGTGCGTCCGCGCACCGCGTCGGCCTCGATCAGCGTCCACGGTCCGTGGCAGATCGCGGCCACGGGCTTGCCGGCCTTGAAGAAGTCCCGCACAAAGGCGATGGCTTCTTCGTTGATGCGCAGCGCATCGGGGTTCATGACGCCGCCGGGCAGCACGAGCGCGTCGAACTCGTGCGCGGCCGCCTGCGGCAGCGGTATGTCGACGTCGAACTCATCGGCCGGCTTGTGATGCTTCCAGCCGCGCACGGTGTTGTCCTTCGGCGAGACGATCTTGGTGGCGGCGCCGGCCGCATCGAGCGCCTTGCGCGGCTCCGTCATCTCGGCTTGCTCGAAGCCGTCGGCCACCAGAATGGCAACCTTGGCGCCATCGAGTTGGGTCTTGCTCATGGGAAATCCTTTCGGCGGTGTTTTCGAGAGGGAAGGCAGCGGCCGATCGCTGCGCTTCAAATGAGGGGGACGTGGTGCGCCTTTCATGCCATGCGCCTTGCCCACGAGCTTCGCTCATTGGCCTGTGCGCCGGCCTGTCCTGCTTCGTTCTCGTCGTGCTCGCTCGATTCCACATGAGCACCGTCGGAGCCCGGAGGGGCGCACCACATCCGATACCAGACTGCGCCGCCGCATCGCCGACTTCTGTCAGCGGGATGCGGAAGCGCTGTAGGAAATCGCCAACGGCGGCGCCGGTGCTCAGGCGGGCTCCGAGATCTCGCACAGCGCTTCGGCCGCGGGTTCGGGCTCGGCTTCCCTGACCGCAAGGTCGCCCAGCGCCACGATGCCCACCAGGCGCTTGTCGCGGCTGACGACCGGCAGCCGACGGATCTGGTACTCGCCCATGATCGCGACGGCACGTTCGACCGGTTCGTCCTCGTAGGCCCAGCGGATGCCGTCGGACATCACGTCGCGCACCTTGGTGTCGGCGCTGCGGCCTTCGGCCACCGCGCGCACGGCAATGTCGCGGTCCGAGATCGAGCCGATCATCCGGTCGTTCGCGCCGACCGGCATCATGCCGAAGTCGCCGTCGCGCATCTGCCGCGCGGCCTCTGCGATGGTCGCATCGGGACTGATGACTTGCACGTCCCGGCTCATCACATCCTTGATCGTGTGCATGAGAAATCTCCTCTTCGGTTGAAAGGCCACGCAGCAGGTCCAGCCGAGGCGGCCGGCGCCCGGGCCTCGTGGACACTTTGCGAAAGATTGCCGCCTCCCATCTGTAGGACTCGGCGCCCCGCGCGCGTGATCGCCTGCATCGTCGAAGGCCTACATCGACGAGGTTGCGGCGCCCTACACCCACTGCACGCCACCGGCCTAGAGTGAAATTTCAACTACGGGAGATTATTTCAACTACGGGAGATCCGCCATGCCCGAGAAGAAAACCATCGAGCGCGCCGAGCGCGACAAGCGCGAAGGCAAGGCGCCGACCACGCAGGCCGGCGAATTCGTGCGCGAGGAAATCGAGCACATCCGCGAAGGCCGGCACGGAGCGCGTTCGCCCGAGCAGGCCATTGCGATCGGCTTGTCCAAAGCGCGCCGCGCCGGCGTCGACCTGCCAGTGCCCAAGAAGGGCACGGTCTCAGAGAAGACGCGGCGCAGCGCACAGCATGCGCTGGAGGCCGGCGACAAGCCGGATGCCAAGGTCTCGCGCAAGCGCTCGCGCGCGACCATCGGCGCCCTGCAGCACGAAAGCCAGGCTGCGGCGTCCAGGCCGGCGCTGGCCCGGCATGCCAAGGCGGCGTCCAAGGAGCGCACCGCGGCAGAGCGCTCGGCAGCGGCGCGCAAGGCGGCGCGCACCAAGGGTTCCGCCGAGCGTTCGCATGCCGCCCGCAAGGCGGCGCGGACGCGGGCCGCGCACAGGGCCGGCAAGTGAGGGCAGGCAGCGAGATGGCTCTCGAATCCATCAACCCCGCGACCGGCGAGAAGCTCGAGGCACATGCGGAAATGCCGCGTGCCGCCGTCGACGACATCATCGGCAAGACGCACGAGGCATTCCTGGCCTGGCGCGGCACCTCGTTCGAGCAGCGCGCACAGCACCTGCGCGCGGCGGCAAAGATCCTGTGCGCGAAGTCCGACAGCTGGGGCCGGCTGATGGCGCGCGAAATGGGAAAACCGCTGCGCGACGGCATTGCCGAGGCGCAGAAGTGCGCGGCATGCTGCGAATTCTTCGCCGACAACGCAGCACGGCTGCTGGCACGCGAGCCGGTCGAGACCGAAGCGCGCACGAGTTTCGTCACCTTCAATCCGCTGGGCGTGGTTTTGGCCGTGATGCCCTGGAACTTTCCGTTCTGGCAGGTGTTCCGGTTTGCCGCGCCTGCGCTGATGGCCGGCAACGCGGCGGTGCTCAAGCATGCGTCGAACGTACCGGGCTGCGCGCTCGCGATCGAGCAGATCCTGCGCGAGGCCGGCATGCCCGAACACCTGTTTCGAACGCTGCTGATCGGCAATGCGCAGGTCGATGCGGCCATCGGGCATCCGCTGGTGCGCGCGGTCACGTTGACCGGCAGCGGCCCGGCCGGGAGCGCGGTGGCGCGCAAGGCCGGCGAGATGCTGAAGAAGACCGTGCTCGAACTCGGCGGCAGCGACCCCTACCTGGTGCTGGAGGACGCCGACCTCGACCTGGCCGCCAGCGTGTGCACCAGGGGCCGGCTGGTCAATGGCGGCCAGAGCTGCATTGCCGCCAAGCGCTTCATCGTCGTCGAGCCGGGGCGGCGCGAATTCGAGCAGCGCTTCGTGCAGAAGATGAAGGCGGTGCGGCAAGGCGATCCGCTGGACATGGCGACGGAAATCGGCCCGCTGGCCCGGCACGACCTGCGCGACGCCCTGCACCGGCAGGTCGAGCAGAGCGTGCAGCGCGGCGCGCGCTGCCTGCTCGGCGGCCGGATTCCCGAGGGCCCGGGCGCCTACTACCCACCCACCGTGCTCACCGACGTCGCCAAGGGCATGCCCGCGTACGACGAAGAGTTGTTCGGCCCCGTGGCCGCAGTCATTCCGGTGCGCGACGAGGCGCAGGCCATTGCGGTCGCCAACGACTCCTCGTTCGGCCTGGGCGCCGCCGTCCTCACGCGCGACCTGGCCCGCGGCGAGCGCATCGCGGCCGAGTCGATCGAGGCGGGATGCGTGTTCGTCAACGACGCCGTCCGCTCCGATCCGCGTCTGCCCTTCGGCGGCGTGAAGGACAGCGGCTACGGCCGCGAATTGTCGGACTACGGCATCAAGGAGTTCGTGAACATCAAGACGGTGTGGGTGGCATAGCCTGATCGCGCCTGGAAGCTCACCTGCCTTGATAACCCAGGCAGTGCTCGAAAAAGGCGTCGAGTTCGGTGGACTTGTCGAAGACCGCATCTGCGCCGAGCGCCAGGCAGCGGCGGCGCATCTCGGGGCTCGGGTAGTTCGTCAGGACGATCAGGTGCTTGTCCCTGGAGCGGCCCTGGCAGGCGCGGATGACCGTCAGGCCCGAGCCTTCCTTGAGGAAGAGGTCGACGATGACCAGTTGCCAGGCAACGTGCAGCGCGAGCGCATCGATGGCCGCTTGCGCCGTCTCGGCGGTGGCCACCACGCGAACGCCGGCCAGCTCCTCCAATGCGGGAATCAGGTTGTCCCGGATCGTCCGGCTGTCCTCGACAAGGATTGCAGTGAGCGGCATGCATGCGCTTTCGGCGTCTGGAGGCGCTTGGGCAACGGGACGCAACCACCAATCGATTCTTTGTACGGCCGGGGTTTCGTCATCCTTGTAGGCAGGCTGCTCGACTTGGAGACGGTGCCCAGGCAGCACGCGGCGCAAGGCACGGGGGCTTCTTTCTTCTCACGAGGCCTTCCTGTGGCTTTCGGCCTCCAGCGCTTCGGCGACCCGCTCCAGCAGATCGACCGACTTCGACAGCTTCTTCTCGATCTGGTCGGTCTGCTCGATCGCGCGGCCGAGGTCGTCGGTGCGCGCGTCCTCGGAGACGCCCTTGTCCAGCACCACATGAACGACAGCGAGCTCGTCCGCGGCTTCCTCCACTGTTTTCTTCACCTGCTTGCTTTCGTCCAGCGCGCGTTCGACGGCGCGGGTGCTGCTGCTTTCGGGCGCGTTCAGTTCGGGCATTTGCGATCTCCTCGTGAGTGCACTTTTATCCTATACCCGCGAAGCCGAAGCGTCGACAAAGCGGGGTAACCCGCCTCATGCTTCCAGTGCCTCCAGCGGCCCGAAGAACTCGTAGCGCAGCTGCTGCTTGGGCACGCCCAGCGCAAGGCCGCTCGCATACACCGCCTTCATGAAAGGCTTCGGGCCGAGGAAGTAGAGATCGACGTCGCGGTCGGCCGGCAGCTGCTGCGCGAGCAGCTCGCGCGTGACGAAGCCGGTCGCATGCGGCCGGTCGGATTCGCGCGGCGCGTCGTAGACATAGAGCGGCTTCACGTTGGCATGCCGGGCTGCCAGCGCATCGACGCGCGCGCGGAACGCATGGGCGCCGCCATGCCGCGCGGCGTGGATGAAGTGCACCGGCCGGCCGGTGTGCGCCACCGACTCGAGCATGCTCATGGCCGGCGTGATGCCCACGCCGCCCGTCACCAGCACCAGCGGCCGCACGCGCTCGCCCGCGGGCTGCAGCACGAAGTCGCCGCAAGGCGCCTGCACACGCAGCAGGGTGCCGACGCCGGCCTTCTCGTGCAGCCAGTTCGATGCGCGGCCGCCCTCTTCCTGCTTGACGCTGATGCGGTAGAAGGGCTTGCCCGGCGCATCGGACAGCGAGTAGTTGCGCCGCAGCGGCTCGCCGTCGATGTTCAGCACCAGCGTGAGGTACTGGCCCGGCGAGAAAGCGAGCAGCGGGCCGCCGTCGGTCGGCTCCAGGTAGAAGGAGGTGATGACCTCGCTCTCCTGCTCGCGCCGCGCCACGCGGAACTCGCGCTCGCCGCGCCAGCCGCCGGTCTGCGCGGCGTTGGCGCGGTAGACCTCTTCCTCGGCGGCGATCAGCAGCGCCGCGAGCGATTGGTAGGCCTCGCCCCAGGCCGCGATGATCTCGTCGGTCGCGGCCTCGCCGAGCACGTCCTTGATGGCCTGCAGCAGGCAGCCGCCGACGATCGGGTAGTGCTCGGGCAGCACGCCCAGCGCGGCGTGCTTCTGGATGATGCGCGGCAGCGCCCCGGCGATCTCGTCGAGCCGGTCGATGTGCGTGGCATAGGCCAGCACCGCGCCCGCGAGTGCGCGCGCCTGGCTGCCCGCGGCCTGGTGCGCCTCGTTGAAGAAGGCCTTCACCTCCGGATGGCTCTCGAACATGATCCGGTAGAAGTGGCTGGTGATGGCCTCCCCGTGCGCCTGGAGCGTGGGAACGGTGGCTTTGACGATGGCGATGGTTTGCGGGGTCATCTGTGGCTTTCGGGGTCGGCAGTTGGGATGCTCTTCCCTCTCACGATCCATGCCAGCCGGCGGCCTCTCGCAAGTGCCCGCCGCCATTGGGGAATTGCGATACGTGGTCAAATTCGCAACAGGATTCATGTTGCATTTATGACCACTACCAGTGTCAATTCGACCACAAGCGGGGCGGCCGCGGCCCCCGAGGGCCCGCGCTACCGGTCGCTCCTTGCCGCCGCGCGCGGCCTCGTCCGATGCGATGCCGCCGCACTGCTGCGGCTCGAAGGCGACGTGCTGCGGCCGCTGGCCGTGGACGGCCTGAGCGACGAAACCCTGGGGCGGCAGTTTCCGGTGGCCTCGCACCCGCGCTTTGCCCGCCTGCTCGAGAGCGAGCGGGGCCTGCGCTTCGCGCAGGACTGCGGCCTGCCCGATCCGTACGACGGCCTCGTCGCGGGCCAGCCGGGCATCCTGCCCGTGCACGACTGCATGGGCGCGCCGCTGCGGCTGCGCGGCGCCGTCTGGGGCCTGTTGACGCTGGATGCGCTCGAGGCCGGCACCTTCGAGGCCGTGGGGCCGGCGCAGCTCGACGCGCTGGTGGCGCTGGTCGAAACCGGCATCGAGGCGGCCCACACGATCCAGGAAATGGAAGCGCGCGCGATGCGCGAGCAGGCCGTCGCGCAGGCCCTGCGCTCGGGCGGCGGCGCCACGCGCGAGCTGCTCGGCAGCAGCCCCGCGATGAAGCAGCTGTGCAGCGAGATCGACACGGTCGCGGTGTCCGACCTCACGGTGCTGGTGCTCGGCGAGACCGGGGTGGGCAAGGACCTGGTGGCGCAGCGCCTGCATGCGCGCTCGCGCCGCAGCGACCAGCCGCTGGTGCAGGTGAACTGCGCGGCGCTGCCCGAGACGCTGGCCGACAGCGAGCTCTTCGGCCACAAGCGCGGCGCCTTCACCGGCGCGCTGCAGGACCGCAGCGGCAAGTTCGAGATCGCCGATGGCGGCACGCTCTTTCTCGACGAGGTGGGCGAGCTGCCGCTGACGGTGCAGGCCAAGCTGCTGCGCGTGCTGCAGAGCGGCGAGCTGCAGCGGCCCGGCAGCGATCGCACGCTGAAGGTCGACGTGCGCGTGATCGCGGCCACCAACCGCGACCTGCCCGCAGCGATCGCGCAGGGCCGCTTCCGTGCCGACCTCTACCACCGGCTTTCGGTCTATCCGCTGGTCGTGCCGCCGCTGCGCGAGCGCGGGCGCGACGTGGTGGCGCTCGCAGGCGGCTTCCTTGAAGAGAACCAGCATCGCCTGGGCGCGCGCAACCTGCGGCTGTCGCCGGCCGCCAAGGCCGCGCTGCTCGCGCACGGCTGGCCCGGCAACGTGCGCGAACTCGAGCATGTGATCAGCCGCGCGTCGCTGCGCGCCTTCCGTGAGCAGCGCCGCGGCGCGCGCTGGACGGCGATCGAGCCGCATCACCTGGCGCTGGATGCGACGGCTGCGGGCAGTTCCGCGACGCTGCCATCGCAGCCACCTGCGCCGGCGGGAAGCCAAACAAGCCTTGCTGCCGCCGGCGGCGGCACGCTGCGCGAAGCCACCGAGGCGTTCCAGCGGGCCTGGCTCGCCGATGCACTGGCGCGGCATCGCGGGCACGTGGCCAATGCGGCGCGCGAGGCCGGCATCGACCGCAGCAACTTCCACCGGACGCTGCGCAGGCTCGGCGTGCCGCGCCCGGACGGCGCGCCCTGAATGGCCTGCCGCTGCATAGGCGGCACTTATGAATAGAGAACCATAAGGCCCGCACCAATGAATTCTTCCAATCGGGGGTCAGAGTCCGACGAACTGTGAATTTTTCGGGAGAAAACGATCAGGTCGATCCCGAAGTGACGAACGTCACTTTCCGATGGCGAAGGGCGAGTCCCATACTCGCTTTTGTTCACTGGCAGTGGCCGGTGAAGAACCACTCTTCGGGAGTACGCGACATGATTTCACAGATGCTCAAGAGTTGCATCCTCGCCCTCTACGGCGGGGCACTGCTCCTTACCGGCTGCGCAGCGCCTCGGCCCAACCCGGTCCAGCAGGCGGCCAATGCGATGGTTGGCAAGCCCATCTCGGTCGCCCTCAAGGCCTTCGGACGGCCGACATTGAATCTGCCGCCGTGCTCCTACTGCACCGATGGCGGCACTTATGCGTGGAACAACACCAGGATCTCGAAAGAGTGGCGGATGACCTGGGTGCAGACCGGCACCGAGACCAGCCAGCAAGTGGTTGGCATGACGCCTGGCGGCCGCGGCGTCGCGCCGATGATGATCGTCCAGAACGTGTCCAAGCCGGTCGGCGAGGATCGGATGGTGGAGGCCACCCACGTCGACTACTTGTGCGACATCCAGGCCTTCACTGACATGAAAAACATCATCAAGTCGATCTCCGTTGCGGGCTGTACGAGCAAGGACCGGTACTGAAAGGTGCGCTGTGCCATCCCGCCACCGCTGAACGTGCCACCAACCGTATGTCCGGCACCCGACCGCCGTTGACGCCTATGCGATCCGCGATTCCCCGATCGAGCCCTGGCGGCATCCTGATCGTGGATGACCACGATCTTGTGCGCCTTGGCGTGCGCGCTTTGCTCCAGGCCCAGGAATCACCTTCTGGTGAAGGCGTGGAGATCTTCGAGGCGGACTGTCTCGCACAGGCGCTGACCATCTATGAGCGCTTCGCGTCCTCGATCGGACTGGTGTTGCTGGACCTTGCATTGCCCGACACGCAGGGACTCAGCGCCGTCTCCCAGTTTCACGAGCGCCATCCCGATGCCCGCATCGTGGCGTTGTCGGGTGCCGGAACCACCTCGCTGGCCCAGAGCGCGATGGCACAAGGCGCGCTGACCCTGGGCGCCAGCGCATTTCTGCCCAAGTCCGCCAACCTCAAGGAGGTCGTGAGCTTCATCCGGGCCTGTGGACTGCTCGGCAGCGACGTGGTCGACGGACTGGCCGGCGCTGCACCACCGTCGGCGCGAACGACCCGCTACTCGCGTCCCTCGTACAGCCGCGCTTGGCGGTCCCTCACCGCGAGCCAGGTACGGGTGCTCCAGCTGGTGCTCGAAGGCAGGACCAACAAGGAGATCGCGCAACTGGCCGACCTGCAAGAAGGCACGGTGAAGAACTATGTCTCGACAATCCTGCTGCTGTTCGGCATGCGATCGCGTGCGCAGTTGATCAGCAGCCTGCGCTGAACAGGCCACGCGGGCCGCGGGAGACGCCACGGCGACAGCGGCGCGATCCCTGCACTGGAGTCAATGAAATGGACAACGATGTCTCGACGGCACGCACTGCCACCGTCGATGCGAGCCTCGATGAAAGGGTGCTGCGCGAGCACCTGGCCTCGGTCTACTCGAACCATCGAACGACGGTGCTCGCCCACCTGGGTTTCGCAACGGCGCTTGCGATTTTTACCTTGTTCCATTTCCGGCCCCAGTGGGTGATCTGCGCCTGGCTGGCGGCGCTGGCGACGGTGGACCTCTACGCGCTCTTCACGCCGCGCTGGACGCCCGCCGCACCGACGGCCGAGAGCACGTACTGGGCGCGCAAGTACACAAGGCTCGTCACGCTGATCAGCACGGCCACGGCCTTCGCGCCTTTCTTCTTTGTCTCGGCCACCGACCTGTTCATGACGACCGTGCTCACAGTCGTCATCATGGGCAGCTGGACGCGTGCGGTACAGGCGCGGTGGCCGCTGCGATCCGCCATGTTCGGCTACGGCATTCCGATGATGTCGGGACTGATCCTGGCGCTGGCCTGGTATGGCGGGCCGCTGAACTGGTTCCTCGCGGGCTTTGGCGCGGTCAACCTCGTTCTCACGCTACGCGCGGGTGTGCAGCAGAACCGGCGGTTGACCGAGTCCCTGATACTGCGCTTCGAAAACGAGGCCTTGGCCGCGCGCCTGAAGGAGCAGATCGAGGCCACCGAGCGCGCCAGCGCAGAGAAAACGCGCTTTCTCGCGGCAGCGAGTCACGACCTGCGGCAGCCAATGCACGCCATCGCGCTGTTCGGCGCCGCGATGCAGAACGCGTTGCGCGACCATCCGGAGAGCAGGAATGCCGAGCGCCTGATGCGCGCGGTCAATACGCTGGGCACCTCGCTGGACACCATGCTCGACGTCTCGCGCCTCGACGCGGGAATTGTGGTCTCCGACCCGCGAGCGCTGGAGCTTGACGCGCTGTTCCTGGCCTTGAACCAGACCTTCGCCGCCCAGGCCGAGCAGAGGGGCCTCCAGCTACGGGTGCGCGCCAGCGGGCTTTGGGTGCGCAGCGACCTCCAGCTGCTCTACCGCATGCTCTCGAACCTGATCGACAACGCGCTGAAGTACACCCGCCAAGGCGGTGTGAGCGTGACCGCGCGTGCGCGCGGCGAGATCGTATGGGTGGAGGTGCGCGACACCGGTATCGGCATCGCCTCCGAGCAGTTGAGCCGCATCTTCGAAGAGTTCTACCAGATCGACAATCCGGGACGCGACAGGGCACGCGGGCTCGGAATCGGCCTGTCGATCGTCAAGCGGCTCTCGCGCCTGCTGGCCCATCCGGTGATGGTGCATTCGCGCCCCGGCCGGGGCACCCGCTTCCGTCTGATCGTGCCGGCCACGGAACCGGTCGACGAAGCGCAGACCGACCTGCTGCTGCAGGACCTGGAGTCGCCTGTGCGCCATCGCTTCGCGGCGCCGGAGCTGCACGGTCGGATCTTGCTGATCGACGACGAGGCCGAGATCCGCGTCGCCATGACCGAACTGCTCAGCGCCTATTCCGTCGATGTCCTGGCGGTGGCCGACGAGGCACAGGCGGCCGAAGCTCTTGCAAGTCCCGACGCGAAACTGCATCCCTTCGCGATGCTGCTGTGCGACTACCGCCTTGCCGGGGGCGAGGACGGGCTGGAAGCGGGCCTGCGCCTGCGCGAACGCTTCAGCCTGGAGATCCCGTTGTTGCTGATCACGGGGGAGACATCGCCCGAGCGCTTGCAGCGTGCGCGGGCCTCGGGCATGCCGATGCTGTTCAAGCCCGTGAGCGCCGCGATGCTGCTGCAGGCCATGGCCGACCTCGCCTCGGCCGAGGTCCAACAGCGCGCCGCCCTGCAGACCCGAAGTGACTTTCGGCACTTTGGGGACGTCTCGTCCCCTTCCTAGACTGCCCGACGCACCGCCATGGTGGCGGATGCGCACGCAATGCAAAGGAGGATTCGATGAAGGCAAATCTTTGGACAACGGCGGCGGTTGCCGCGGCTGCGGCCACCGCCCTGATCGGCTGTGGTGGCGGAGGAGGAGGCGGCGGCAGTGGCTTCCCGATCCTGCCGCCTGGTGCGCCGGCCCCTGCACCTTCGCCGGCTCCGGCGCCCGCGCCGACGCCTGCACCGCCACCCGCACCGGCGCCTGCGCCGGTACCGATCAATGCCGATTACAGGTTCCTGAGCTTCTCGCAGGAGCGCGGCGGTTCGGACACACCGGAAAAGCGCTTCGACGACTACGTCGCACTGCTCAACCAGCAAGGCGCTGCGGGCTACCGCTACGTCGAGGGCGAGACGGGCGGCACCCTCACCACCTTCTCCGACAACTTCCTGATGGTGAAGGAAGGCGATGCGACCTACACCTACGAATACAAGAAGCACATCGCAGGCAGCGGGATAGACGCCTTGTTGCAGCAGATGAAGGAGCAAGGTGCGAAGGGCATGCAGTACGTCAAGATGCTCACCCAGGTTCGCCTGACGCAGAGTTCGTACGAGCTGGCCGTGCTCTACCGCCGGGATGCCGCCGCGAACAACACGTACGACTACACCGCGATCCCCCAGCCGACGACCTCGGGCGACTTCGTCGGCCAGGGTAACGCGCAGGGCGCCAACGGCTTCCGGCCATGGGCGACGCCACCTGTGCGATCCGGGGACGGCAGCCTGTGGCAGTTCTTCATCAAGGACGCGAAGAGCGCAGCGCGCTACGAGGTGAAGGCGCTGGTGAGCCCGCTGAGCACGGTCGGCGGCACGGAAGACGATCTGAAGGCCCAAGTGCGCGCACAGGGCGGCCAGGGATATCGCCTGCTGAAGAACGGCCCTCTGGAAAATTCCAATGACTTCGTCCTCTACGTCAAGGACACGACGCAGTCGAGCGTGTTCGAGTACGAGTTCCTGACCGCGCCGGACAGCCATCTGTCGGCCGCCTACGCGACGCAAGCCAACGGCCAGACAGGCGCGGGGCTGCGCTACTTTTCCAAGGGAGCCGTGTACTTTCGCGCGTCGGCTTGCGCGGGGGCGCTATGCGTGTCGCCGGATGCAACAGAGCGGATCCCGCTCAACTGACCACAGGTTGCCGGGCCGGCACCTGATCAAACGGTTCGGCGCCTCCCATGCTCCGAAGCGGAGGGACGCTCTGCGAACTCCCAGTGACATTCCGCAGCGTGTCCGGCCTCTTTTCCAGGACCTGCCGCTCACTACTTTGTGGGAGTGTGAATAGTTACCAATCTCCACACAATGGCGCGAAATCTCGACAAATAATTACATGACGCAACGTGCCTGCCAAGAGTTCCTGCGACAGGCAAGCTCGATGCCGTGAACCTCTTGGAGCTTGCCTTGGAAAACCTGTTTTCAAGTTGCCCGTGTGGCTTTGCCCACATGAAACGGCTCCAGCGGGGCTTGTGGATGCGTCTGTTCCCTTCGCGGCGGCTTTATCGTTGCGCCCTGTGCGGCCGCATGCAACTCGCCCCCCGAAGAGCCGTTGAACAAGCGATCGCCACGCGGCTGGCCCAGGAGGCGGTGCATCGGCAGCCTCCCGAGTCGCGCCCGAACGTCGCATTCGGGCGTGCACATCGAGGAAGCTGACGGTTCGACGGTGTTGCGTCGCTAGTGCACTCCTGATTCCGCGCTTGCCCAGCTCGCTACTTCCGCTGGGGGCGAGTTGCTGGGGGGGCGATGCGGCGCTCTTGTCATCATGCAATCACGGAGCGCCGTCGATCAGCCACTGCGCGAGCGACTGCAGGTCGGCATCGGGGACCCGGCCTTGCGGCGGCATGGGCATGGCGCCCCACTTGCCCGAGCTGCCGGCCCTGATGCTCGCCGCCAGCTGCGCCGCGCTGGTCTTTCCGTCGCCGTAGCGTGCGCCGATCTCCTTCCACGACGGCCCCACCACCTTGGCCGCGGGCTGGTGGCACGCGATGCAGGCGTACTTCTGCGCCAGTGCCTGGCTGGCCGCCGCGCGGTCCGGCCAGGCCGCGCCTGCGCCAAGCGCCAAGGCCAACGCGAGAGAGGCTGCGAGGCGCTGCTTGCGATCGTTGCGGGTCATGCCGGTTTGCTGTCCGCCAGGTTGAACGGCAGCTGGCGCAGCGGCTTGCCGGTCAGCTGCGCGATGGCGTTCGCGAAGGCCGGCGCCAGCGGCGGCAGACCCGGCTCGCCGATGCCCTTGGGCGGCTCCGCGCTCGGCACGATATGCACGGCAAACTCGGGCATGTCGGTGATGCGCGCGACGGTGAAGTCGCCGAAGTTGCTCTGCTGCACTTCGCCGTCCTTCAGCGTGATGGCGCCGCCCGGCAGGCACATCGACAGGCCCATGACCGCGGCACCCTGCACCTGGGCTTCCACGCTGCGCGGATTGACGGCCAGGTTGCAGTGCACGCCGGCGGTGGCGCGGTGCAGCACCGGCTGGCCGTCCTTCACCGAAGCTTCCACCACGTAGGCCACCACGGACTCGAAGGATTCGTGTACCGCCACGCCCCAGGCGCGGCCGGCGGGCAGCTGCTTCTTGCCGTAGCCGCTCCGGTCGACGGCGAGCTGCAGCGCGGCGCGGTGGCGCGGATGCTTGTCGCCGAAGAGCTGCATGCGGTAGGCCACCGGATCCTGCTTCGTGCTGCGTGCGATCTCGTCGAGCAGCGTCTCCATCACGAAGGCGGTGTGGGTGGAACCCACGCTGCGCCACCACAGCACCGGCACGTTGGCCTTGGGGTGGTGCACGGTCAGGCGCATGGGCAGCGGATACGGATCGCGCATGCCCTCGACGGCCGTGGCGTCGATGCCGTTCTTCACCATCGAGTCGCCGAACACCGTGCCGGCGGTGATCGACTGGCCCACGATGACGTGGTCCCAGGCCAGCACCTTGCCGCGCTCGTCGAAGCCGATGCGCGCGCGGTGCAGGTGCATGGGGCGGTAGTAGCCGCCCTTGATGTCGTCCTCGCGGCTCCACAGCAGGCGCACCGGCGCATTGAGCCCGGCGGCGCGCGCGGCCTTGGCGATCTCGCACGCCTCGACCACCACGTCGCTCGAGCCCACGAAGCGCCGGCCGAAGCCGCCGCCGGCCATCTGCACGTTCACGCGCACCTGCTCGGGCTTGAGGCCGAGCGTGCGCGCCGCCGCGGCGCCGTCGAGCCCGGCGCTCTGCGTGCCGACCCACAGTTCGGCGCGGTCGCCCGACAGCTGGACGGTGCAGTTCAGCGGCTCCATCGGCGCATGGGCGAGGTAGGGGAACACGAACTCGGCTTCCAGCTGCCGCGGCGCCTTGGCCAGCGGCGCCATGTCGGCGTCGAACTTGCGCGCGCCGGGCTGCCTGGCCAGTTCGCGGTACTGGACCAGCTGCCGGTCGCTGTCGACCTTCTCGACGGCGGCCGTGTCCCACTGCAGCTTGAGCGCGTCGCGGCCCAGCTTGGCGGGCCAGTAGCCGTCGGCCACCACGGCCACGCCTTCGGCGCCGCGGTCCAGCGGTACGCGCAGCACGGCCTTCACGCCCTTGACGGCGCGCGCGGCACTGTCGTCCACCGAAGCGAGGCGCGCGCCGAACACAGGCGGATGCGCCACCACGGCCGTGAGCTGGCCGGCGTGCCTGACGTCGATGCCGAAGTCCTGCCGGCCGCTGCTCTTGGCGCGCGCGTCCAGGCGCGTGGTCGGGCGGCCGATGATCCTGAAGTCCTTGGGGTCCTTCAGCGTGACTTTCTCGGGCACCGGCAGCGCCATGGCAGCTTCGGCCAGCTCGCCATAGCCCAGCTTGCGGCCGTTCGGGCCCAGCACGGTACCGGCCTGCGTGCGCAGCGTGGACACGTCGACGTTCCAACGCGCCGCGGCGGCCGACAGCAGCATGGCGCGGGCGCGCGCGCCCAGCTCGCGGTACTGCGTGTAGCTGTTCTTGATCGAGTTGGAGCCGCCGGTCAGGTGCATGCCGAAGACCGGGTCGTGGTAGGCGGGGTCGTTGGTGCCGCTCTTGCTGCGCACCAGGCTCCAGTCGGCATCGAGCTCCTCGGCCAGGATCATCGGCAGGCCGGTCTGCACCCCCTGGCCGAATTCGAGGCGGTTCTGGGTCACGGTGACTTCGCCGCTGGGGGCGATCTGCACGAAGGCCGAGGGCTGCTGCGTCGGCTTGAGGGTGCTGGCCGCGGCGCCCTTGCCAGTGGCCTGCGCCATGGCCATGTGGGGAAAGGCGCCGAGCGCGAGGCCGCCGACGCCGGCCAGCTTCAGGAAGCTGCGGCGCGGCAGCGCGGCGGTGTCCTCGGGTTGTGGTTGGCTGGCGGCCATCAGGCGCTGCAGGATGCGCGGCAGTTCGGCGGGATCGATAGGGGTGGGCAGCATGGCAGACGCTCCTTCAGGCCAGGGATTTGGCGGCATCGGCCACCGCGGCGCGGATGCGGGCGTAGGTGCCGCAGCGGCAGATGTTGCCGGCCATGGCGGCATCGATCTCGGCCGCCGTGGGCTGCTTGCCCTGGGGCTGCGACTTGAGGAACGCCGTGGCGCTCATGATCTGGCCGCTCTGGCAGTAGCCGCACTGCGCCACGTCGTGCCTGACCCATGCGGCGTGCACGGCGGCGCCGACCGGGTCGCTGCCGTCGGTCGCGGCTTCGATGGTGACGATCTTCTTGCCCTCGGCGGCCGAGATGGGCGTGATGCAAGAGCGGATGGCCTGGCCGTCCAGGTGCACCGTGCAGGCGCCGCACAGCGCCGCACCGCAGCCGAACTTGGTGCCGGTCATGCCCAGCGTGTCGCGCAGGGCCCAGAGGATGGGGGTGCCGGGGTCGGCGTCGACCGTGTGGTCGCGGCCGTTGACGTTGAGCGAGCTCATGGTGGGATCCGTTCTTCGTGGGTGGGGTCGCGCCCGAGGGGCGCTGGCGGCGACTGTAAGAAGAAGAATCCAAAAGAAATAGTGGCGAATACTGCATACCTTGTGAAGCCAGGCTTCATGAAGCACGTCCGCGGACGGGAGTTAGCCAGCCTGAGGGCGCCCTGCCCCACCATGTTCCTGTTTTGAAATACTTATATAAGCTATTGATTTATATATATTTTCATCACATTTTCCGAAATCATCTGTTTGCAGTGAAAGGAAACAAAGGGCCTGCCTTCGCGTTTTTCACCATAAAAATGAAAACTTCAGGAAAATGATGAAATGTCGGACATCCTCGAAAACAGTGAAAGCCAGAAGCGGCAGTACATCGACGCGGAGAGCGTCTTTGCAGAAATTCGACGCTTGAGGCATGAGGCCGCGCAGTTCCGAGGCGGGATGATCTGGCGCGAGATCTCGGGTCATCGGTATCTGATCCGTACTTCTGTCAAGGGCGCCCACAAATCATTGGGGCCCGAAAGCGACGCGACCACCAAGATTTTTCAGACCTTCACCCAGCGCAAGGCCGCTCTTGCCGATCGACTGGCGTCCATCGAAAGGACATTCGAAGAGCAGCGTCGTCTGAATCGCGCGCTGCGCGTCGGCCGTGTCCCCCCCGTCGTCGTCGACGTACTGAACGTCCTGGACAAAGCGGGGATATCCGAGCATTTCACCGTGGTCGGCACACACGCCCTGTACGCCTATGAAAGTGCGTGTGGCGTGAGATTCGTGCCTCAGGCCATGGCGACTCGCGACATCGACCTTCTGTTTGATACGCGCAAGCATCTGGCCTTTTTTTCCCGCATGAAGGAATCGGAGGTGTCGCTGCTCGGTCTTCTTCGCAAGGCCGACAAGTCTTTCGAGCGCCTCGAGGATCAAAAGGAGACCGTGCGCAACGCGACCGGATTCGAGGTCGATGTCATTCGCCGTGTCGCCAAGGATGGTGACCCGCATCCACTGCGCATGAGCGATGACGAAGACGACATCTGGGCGGTGCAGGCCTCCACGGGCGAGCGGATCCTGAATTCCCCGCGATTCAGCCAGATGGTGGTCTCCACGACCGGTGAGATGGCACTCATGAACACGATGCATCCCTTGGATTTCGTGGACGTCAAGCTGGCTTTGGCGAAATATCCGAACCGCGATCCCCTCAAGCGTTCGAAAGACGTGTTGCAGGCTGAGCTCGTGGCAATGCTGGTGCGGAACTACATGCCCCAGTACGCACGACCGCTGTAGCCTCGCGCCATGGATTCCCTGATTGCCGCCTCCGCCCGCGCCCTGGCCGCCGGCGATGCGCTCGGCGCGCTCAAGCGGGTCGCGCTGCGTGACGACCCGCCGGCGCTGGCCCTGCGCGGCATCGCGATGGCGCAGCTGGGCGAGCATCCGCGCGCCCGCGAACTGCTGCGACGCGCCGCGCGCGGCTTCGGGGCCCATGAGGAACTCGCGCGCGCGCGCTGCGTGGTGGCCGAGGCCGAGGTGGCCATGGCCATGCGCGAGCTCGGTGGATCGCCGCGCGCGCTGGCCGCGGCGGCCGCCACGCTCGAAGCGCACGCCGACCATGCCAACGCGCTGCAGGCGCGGCTGATCGCGGCGCGGCAGCAGCTTCTGCTCGGCCGGCTCGAGGCAGCCCGGGCCGCGCTGGCGCCGCTCGATGCGCGTGACCTGCCGCCGGCGCTCGAGGCGGTCGCCGAGCTGACCACCATGGAACTGGCACTGCGCTCGCTGCACGTCGGCCCGGCACGCGCAGCGCTGGCCCGCGCGCAGGCGGCGGCTGATCGCGCCCGCGTGCCGGCGCTCTCGGCCGAGGTGGCGGAGGCGCGGGCTGCGCTCGACCGTCCCGCGGCACGGCGTCTCTTTGCCGGCGGCGAAGAGGCGCTGCGGCTCGACGAGGTCGCGGCGCTGCGAGCCTCGGACGCGCTGGTGGTCGACGCCTGCCGCCGCGGCGTGGGCGCCGGCGGTGCATGGCGGCCGTTGGCGCGCCGTCCGGTGCTGTTCGCGCTGGCGCGGGCGCTCGCCGAGGCCTGGCCCGGCGACATCGAACGCGAGGCGCTGATCGCCTACGCGTTCAACACCCGACATCCCGACGAGACGCTGCGCGCGCGCCTGCGGGTCGAGATCGGCCGCCTGCGCGCGCTGGTCGCGGCCGAGGCCGGCATCGAGGCCACGGCGCGCGGCTTTGCGCTCAGGCCGCGCGATGCCCGCGAGGTGGTCGTGCTCGCGCCACCCATCGACGGCGAGCAGGCTTCGCTGGTGGCGCTGCTGTCCGACGGGGCAGCGTGGTCGACCTCGGCGCTGGCGCTGGCGCTGGACGCGAGCCAGCGCACGGTGCAGCGCGCGCTGGCCGAACTCGAGGCCGAGGGGCGGGTGCGCGCCATCGGCCGGGCGCGGGCGCAGCGCTGGCTGGCGCCGCCGCTGGCGGGATTCACGACGATCTTGTTACTCCCCGCCGCGCTGCCGATTGAATAGAGTTGTCTCCAAGGCGCCGATTCCGGAGCCCGCCACACCAGGAGCCCGCGATGAACAGCAGCACTGCAGCGAGCAAGAAAGACAAGCCTGAGGCCGCACCGCGCACGGCCGAGATCGTGCGCGAGTACGGGCCCTTCGCCGGCGCCACCAGCGTGGCCGGCGTGACCCACGACGGCGAGCGCGTCTGGGCGGCCACCGGCGCGCAGCTGGTGGCCTTCGACCCCGCGAGCGGCGAGACCACGCGCACCCTCGATTGCGCCTGCGATGCCGGCACCGCCTTCGACGGCACCTACCTCTATCAAATTGCCGAGGCACGCATCGACAAGATCGATCCGGCCAGCGGCAAGGTGCTGGCGTCGATTCCCACGCCCGGCCACGGCGGCGACTCGGGCCTGACCTGGGCCGAGGGCAGCCTCTGGATCGGGCAGTACCGCGACCGCAAGATCCTCCAGATCGACCCGGTGAGCGGCGCGGTGCTGCGCACCATCGAGTCCAACCGCTTCGTCACCGGCGTGACCTGGGTCGACGGCGAGCTGTGGCACGCCACCTGGGAAGGCGACGAGAGCGAGCTGCGCCGCGTCGACCCCGACAGCGGCGCCGTGCTCGAACGGCTGGAGATGCCGCGCGGCGCCAACGTGAGCGGGCTCGAGTCCGACGGCGCCGACCTCTTCTATTGCGGTGGCGGCGGCAGCGGCAAGGTCCGCGCCGTGCGGCGCCCGAAAGCCGCCCGGGCCTGAGCGGCCCACCGCGACAACCCCCTTTCGGCTTGCCTGCCGAAGACGAGCGCGCCGGCCACCAGGCGGGTGGCGCCGCGCATGGACGAAACCCACATCGGCTCACCGAGCCCAAGGAGAAACGCATGAACACCGCCATTGCCGAAAAGAACACCGTGACGAACCACCCCGTCGTCTCGAAGGACCGGTGGCTGGCCCGGCGCAAGGCGCTGCTGGCGCGCGAAAAGGAACTGACGCGCCTGCGCGACCAGGTCGCCCGCGAGCGCCGCGCGCTGCCGTGGACCCGCGTCGAGAAGAACTACGTCTTCGACACACCTGAGGGCCCGCGCGCGCTGGCCGACCTGTTCGAAGGCCGCCGCCAGCTGCTGGTACAGCACTTCATGCTCGGCCCCGACTGGGAACAGGGCTGCCCGAGCTGCTCCTACATGTCCGACCACCTCGGCGGGATGAAGGTGCACCTGGAAAACCGCGACGTCACGCTCCTGGTCGTCTCGCGCGCGCCGCTGGACCAGATCGAGCGCTTCCGCCGGCGCATGGGCTGGCAGTTCAGGTGGGTCTCGGCACACGGCAGCGACTTCAACTACGACTTCAACGTGAGCTTCACGCCGCAGCAGTGGGCCGAGGGCCAGGGCGAGGTCTGCTACAACTACAGCGTGCGGCCCTTCCCCGCGCAGGAGGCCCCCGGCATCAGCGTGTTCTACAGAAACGACGCGGGCGAGGTGTTCCACACCTATTCGACCTACGAGCGCGGCGTGGAAGTGATGATGGGCACCTACAGCCTGCTCGACCTCACGCCCAAGGGCCGCGACGAGCCAAACCCCATCTACGCGATGGACTGGGTGCGCCATCACGACCGCTACGAACCGGCGCCGGCCGCAAAGCCAGCGGCCGCGGCGGGTTCGTGCTGCCACGCGGCCGACTGACCGGTCAACGCGCTGAACCGGCAGGCACACCATGGCAAGCCTCTGGCCGTGGCTCGCGGTTGCGGGCGTCGGCGCCCTGCACGGGCTGAACCCTGCCAGCGGCTGGATGTGGGCCGCCGCCTGGGGCCTGCGTTCGCGCGACCGCAGGCAGGCCTTGCGGGCGCTGCTGCCGATCGCGATCGGCCATGCCGCCTCGGTGGCGCTGGTGGCCGGTGCGGTGGCCTTCGGCCTGTCGCTGGACCGCGCGTTGCTGCAGATGCTGGCGGGTGTGCTGGTGGTGGTCTTCGCGGGGCTTCACCTGTGGGGCCGCACGCCCAGTGCGGCACGCGCACCGGCGGGGCATGCGGGGATGGCGCTCTGGTCCTTCATGGTGTCCACCGCGCACGGCGCCGGCCTGATGCTGGTGCCGGCACTGATCCCCCTGTGCATCGGCGATGGCGCGGCGACGGCGGTCAGCACGCCGGACTCGCTGCTGCTGGCGCTCGCGGCGGTCGGCGTCCACATCGCGGCCATGCTCGCGGTCACCGGTGCGATCGCGGTGGGCGCTTGCCGCGGCTTCGATGCCGGCGGCCGCTGGCTTCGGAGACTCAGGCGGAAACCATCAGCTGCAGCCGCGCATCGGCCGTGACGTAGCGGATGTGGCGGTAGTCGCGGATCAGGCTGATGCGGCCGCCCCGCCACTCGAGCCACATGATGTAGCCGGGTTCCGGATCGCCTCGCTGGTCGAACACCGCGATCACCTCGCGGCCCCCGAACCATGCCGCGGCCAGCCACACACCATCGATCTTTGCGTAGAGCGTGAAGAACATGCCGACGTCGGCGCGGCCGGCGCGCACCGGATGCGCCGACTGGACCAGCCTCACGTCGTCGGCCAGCATAGCGCGCAGGCCGTCCCAGTCGCGCTGGTTGAAGAGCGCGACATAGCGCGCGAGCGCGGCGGACGGCGGTGGCGGTGCTGCGGGCGGGCCGGGCGGCTGTGCGTTGATCTCCCGCAGTCGCGCTCGCCCGCGCGCAAGATGGCCCTTCACGGCGTCGACCGTGAGGTCGAGGACCGCGGCGATCTCCGCCAGCGATTCGCCGAGCACGTCCTTCAGGATCACCACGCTGCGCTGGTGGATCGGGAGTTCCGCGAAGCGCGACACCGCGGTCTTGACAGCTTCCTGGCGCATCAGCATCTCCATCGGGTCGGGGTTGGCGGTGTCGGCCAGGTCGTCGGCAGCGGCTATCGGCTCGGCCATCCGGATCGTGCGGCCGCGCAGCAGATCGAGCGCGCGGTTGTGGGCGATGCGGAACAGCCAGGGCCGAAGCGGCGTGGCCTCGTCCATGCCATGCACGGCCGCGAAGGCGCGCTCGAAGGTGTCCTGCACGACGTCCTCGCCCTCGATGACCGAACCCATCAGCCGCGCGCAGTAGCGGTGCAGTTCGGGCCGCAGCGCCTCGGCAAGCGCCGCCAGCTGCGCCTGGTTGCCGCCGAGGTCCGGCGAAGGCGCCTGTGCTGCACTCACGCGGCCGCCTCCTCGAGCATCGTGATGCCCGAGTCGCCGCCGAAGCCGAAGGCGAAGCCCTTGGCCCAGGCCGGGTCCTCCAGCATCGAAACCACCTTGTCGCCGAAGGCGCGCGGCGGCATCGGCGTACCGAAGCGCGCGAGGAACTCGCCGGGCGCAACGCCCATCGCGCGCGCATAGGCGGCGGCACCCGCATCGCCCACGCCGGTGCCGCCGATCATCTGCATCGGCACGATCGCCTGGAAGCGGATGCCGAGCTTCTGCTGTTCCGAGATGCCGTTGGCGTACCTGGCCATGAACCAGAGCATGCGCTTGGCGCCGGCATAGCCGCCCGAGAGCGGCGAGCCGTTGCGCGCTGCGCCGCTCGATCCCACGAGCACGCGGCTGCCGGGCGCGAGCGGCAGCCTGAGCGCCGCCTGCAGCCAGTAGAGCCCGGCCTTGACGTCGGTCTCCCATGGCGCGCTGAAATCGACCCAGCTCAGCTGGTCGAGCCGGCCCATGCGCGGCGGCGCGCCGGCGTTCAGCGCCAGGATCTCGGGGCGGACCTCGGCCAGGATGCGGTGGGCCGCGGCATCGTCCGTCACATCCGCGGAGACGGTGGCCACGCCCAGCCGGGCGCGCACGGCTTCGAGCGCACCGGCGTCGCGCGCGACCACCGTCACCCTGGCGCCCTGCGCGACCAGCGCTTCGACCAGCCCCAGGCCAAGGCCGCGGCTTCCGCCGGTGACGACGATGTTCTTGTCCTTGATGATGCTCATGATCTGGCTCCGTTGTTGGTGTGGATGGAACCAGGACGATCCAGGCCTGCCAAAAGAGTCAGCCGGCCGGCTGAAGCTGCGGCTGCTTGTTGGCGGCACCGGTCCGCGGGAACGTGAGCGCGATGGCCACGGCGCCAAGCCCCACGGCCATCGAGCCGATGTACATCCAGGTGTAGCTGCCGTAGCGGTCGAACAGCCAGCCGCCGAGCACCGGGCCGAGCGCCATGCCCAGGCTCGACAGCATCGACGCCGCGCCCAGCACCGTGCCCAGGATGCGGGGACCGAAGTAGTCCCGCGCCAGCACCGCATAGAGCGGCATCACGCCGCCATAGGCAAGGCCGAAGACGATGGCCACGGCATAGAAGCCACCGAGCCGGTTCACCAGCAGGTAGCTCGCGGCGGCCAAGGCCTGGATCAGCAGGCCGGCCACCAGCACCCGCTTGGCGCCCAGCCGGTCCGCCAGCACGCCGAAGAGCAGCCGCCCGCCGAGGCCCGCCGCCCCTTCCATGCTGTAGATGGTGACGGCCGCGAAGGTCGGCAGGCCGCAGCCGATGGCATAGCTCACCGTGTGGAAGATCGGCCCGGAATGCGCCGCGCAGCACGCGAAGAACGTGATGCCGAGCACCAGGAAGGCACGCGAGCGCAGCGCCTGTCCGACCTTCATCTCCGCTGCCGGGGCTGCGCCTCCCGCCGAAGCGTCCCTGTGGGCTGCGCGTGGTGCCGCGCGAATGAGCCAGACCGCCGGCAGCAGCACGATCCATGCGCCGATGCCGATGATCAGCTGGGCCGTGCGCCAGTCGTGGTGCGTGACCAGCCACGCGGCCAGTGGCGAGATGGTCATGGGCGCCACGCCCATGCCCGCCGAGACCAGCGAGACGGCCAGGCTGCGGTGCCGGTCGAACCAGGACGCGGCAGTGGCGATCACCGGCGCGAAGAAGCTGCCGGCCGCGAGGCCCATCAGCACGCCGTAGAAGAGCTGGAATTCGAGCAAGGTCGATGCGCGGCTGGCTAGCACGGTCGAGAGTCCGAGCAGCACCGTGCCGGCCAGCACCACCACGCGCGGGCCGTAGCGGTCGCTCAAGGCGCCCCAGCCGAAACCGGCCACGCCCATGCTCAGGAAGGCCAGCGTCATGGCGCTGGAAACACCCGCGCGCGACCAGCCGGTGGCCGCGCTCATGGGTTCCAGGAAAACGGCCAGCGAAAACAGCACGCCGATGGCCACGCAGGTCATCAGCGCGCCGGCGGCCACGAGGGACCAGTTGGAGTCGAGCGCGTCGGCCGGACGCGCGGGAGCAGCAGTGTTCATTGTCTTGTTCCAGTGGAAGGTCGAAAATAGTGAACTGATTGGTTTACTATAAAGGAATTCACCTCTTCGGGCGCGCTTTTCAGCGCAGAGGTCCAACCAGGACGTTCAAGACTTCGCAAAGGAGCCAGACATGCGCCGGCGCCGCGCGGCGGGCACGGCGCACTTCGGTGCCGCTGCGGTGGCTACTGCGCCTCGATGCCGAACTCCCGCATGCGCCGGGTGATCACGTCGAAGTCGCGCCGGTAGTTCGCATTGAACTGCTCGGGCGTGGTGTTGAGCATTTCCAGACCGCGCTCCGCCATCCGCGCCTGGATCTCGGGCATGGAGGCGGCATTGCGCAGCGCCACCGTCAGCCGCTCGACCACCGCGGGCGGCGTCCTGGCGGGCGCGACGAACGCGATCCATACCGCCGCCTCGAACAGCGGATCGTCGAAGCCCAGTTCGCGCATCGTGGGCACCTGCGGCAGCACCGCCGAGCGCTCGCGCCCCATGATCGCGAGCGGAACGACCTTGCCCGCCTGCACATGCTGGCGCGCGAGGCCCGCCGACGTGAGGCCGACGCTCACGGTGTGGCTCAGCAGGTCGGCCATGACGGGCGCCTCGCCGCGCTGCGGCACGTGCACCATGTGCGCATCGAGCCTGCGGTTGAGCGCCTCGCCCGCCAGATGGCCGAGCCCGCCCGGTCCCCAGGTGCCATAGCTGAGCTGCTGGCCCGGCCGGGCCGCGAGCTTGCGGAAGCCTTCCATGTCCTTCACGCCGAGCTCGAGGTTGGCCGACAGGAGGGCCGGGCTGCGCACGACCTGCGTCAGGAAGACGAAGTCGCGCTGCGGGTCGTAGGGCAGCGTCTTGTAGAGCGCGACGTTGTTGATGAGCGAGTCGCCGAGCGTGACCGCGATCGTGTAGCCGTCGGGCGCAGCGCGTGCCACTTCGCCCAGGCCCACCGCGCCGTTGGCGCCGGCGCGGTTGTCGACCACGAAGGGCTGGCCCAGCGCCTTCGCGGCATGCTCGCCGATCAGGCGCGCGACGAAGTCGTTGGCACCGCCGGCCTGGGCCGTGACGACGACGCGGATCGGCTTGCCCGGGAAGTTGCCTTGCGCGAGCCCCGCGAGCGGCAGCGCGGCGAGCATGGCAAAGCCGAGGGTGAGGAAGTGGCGGCGCATCGGGGTCTCCTGGCGTTGTTCTGGATGTGGTCCGCAGCGTCAAGCGGCCTGCAAGGCGCGCTGCTCGCGCTCGACCTCTTGCTGCAGCAGCCGCCGGTACTGGACCAGCGCGGCGTCCATCGCGAGCGGCAGCATCCGCACCTCGGGATCGATGTTCAGGTACTGCGCAGTGATCATTGCGCGGTCTTCCTCGAACGCGGTGACCAGGCCCTGGTAGATGGTCTCGGTGACCGTGGGGTCCGCGATGCTGCTTCGGTGCGATTGCTGGAAGAAGTAGTGCGTGGTCGTGGCCGTCTCGGGCGTGAGCGCCTGGCAGCTGTGCAGCTGCACGCCGCCGCGCAAGTCGCCCTCGGCCTGCCCCACCGGCGCGCCGCCCGACTTCATCAGCAAGGTGCCGGGCAGCAGGAAGTCGTAGATGAAGTAGCGGTCGACGTTGCGGTCGAAGCTCTGGAACGACTTCCAGAACGGAGACGGGGGCACGTCGGGAACGTGCCGCGTCACGCGGATGCCGCGCGGCACCTTCTCGATCCTGGGCACGGCCTGGGCGATGGCCGTCGATCCGCCCAGCGTGCCTTCGTGCACATAGCTCAGGTGCGAGAAGTCCAGCAGGTTGTCGCAGACCAGCAGGTAGGGCGTGTCGTAGTGGACATAGCCCGGCGTGTAGCGCCAGTCGGGGTGGTCGCACGAGAAGTTGTCCGGCAGCAAGGCGCGGTCCGCGCGCGACGGATCACCCATCCACACGAAGATCCACTTGTTGTGCGTGGCCACCGGATAGGTCCGCACACGCGCCTTCGCGGGAATGCTGGCCAGACCGGGTGCTTCCACGCAGACGCCGTCGGCCGCGAACTTGAGGCCGTGGTAGCCGCAGCGCACGCAGTCGCCTTCCCTGCGTCCGCGCGACAGCGGTGCATGCCGGTGGCAGCAGCGGTCCTGCATCGCAACGAGTTCGCCGCCTTCGGTTCTATAGACCAGGATGGGCTCGCCGAGCACCGTGCGCGTGAACAGCGCGTTCGCGGAAATTTCGTGATCCCACGCAATGACGTACCAGCAGTTTCGAAGCCACATGCCTGTCTCCAAGAGTCCAGGCAATGTAGGAATTCGCGCGGCGCTCGTCTGTCCTCGCAGAAGGGTACAAAACCCTCGGGGCGAACCCTTGCATAGTGTGAACAGACCCTAATGGATGAAGCGCAGGAGCTGTTGCCGCCCGTGGATCGCGAGCTTCAGGTAGGCGCGCTTGCGCAGCGTGGCGACGCTCGACGCGGCAATGCCCAGGTCCGCGGCGATGCCGTCGGCGCCGATCCCGCAGGCGATGCGCGCACAGACCTCGCGCTCGCGCGGCGACAGCTGCGGCGCCGTGCGCTGCAGCGTGCGCTCGATGCTCGCCACGCGCAGCGGCGTATCGGGCGATGCGAGCTGCGCGAACAGCGCATTGCGATGTGCGCGCTTCAGCAGGGGCGCCAGTCCGAGCAGTTGCGCGACATCCGCTTGCGCGAACCTGCCGTTCTGCCGGTTGCGATACAGGTTGATGGCAAAGACCGTCCGCGGCACGGGCGAATAGAGAAAGCTCAGCCGACCCGTCAATTGGCGGCCGACGAAGATCTGCTCGCGCCATGCGGGGTCGGGAATGTCCGCCGCGTCGTACAGCAAGGCGGTGACGGGTGCATGGGCCAATGCCTCCCCGCCCATGCGCGCGGCCAGGCGGGTCATGTCGTCCGCCTGCCGGAACCGCTTCTTGTAGAGGGAGAAGCACTCGGCCGTGATGTTGTCGCGCCGGCCGGCCGAATGCCCTTCGACCTGCGAGGGAACGCCGTCGATGTACTCCACGAGCGAGATGTATTCGACCGGCACCACGTGGTTGATGAAGTCGAGCATGTGGAGCGCGGGCGCCTGCTCATTGCCTGCATCGAGCAGGTGCGCGACGGCGCCGGCGTCCAGCAGCTGGCCCGCAGGCGGCGTGTCGAGAAACCAGGTGGAAGGCATGGCGGCCCAATATAGGCAAGCCGCGCCCGATTCAACAGGGTGGAAGCCCGCGGGCCGGGTGCCGGTCCGTCAGCGAATGCCCAGCGCGTGGTCGAGCGACAGGCGGCCCGCGCCGCGGCCTGCCAGGTACAGCAGCAGCGCGGCCCATGAGAGGTGCGTTGGCCATGCGTCCGGGTAGACGAAGACCTGGATCACCAGCGTCATCCCCAGCAGAGCCAGTGCCGACAGGCGCGTGAACAGGCCCAGCACCAGCAGCAGCGGGAACAGATGCTCCGAGTAGGCCGCGAGGTGCGCGGCGATCTCGGGCGGCACGAACGGCAATTTGTATTCGGTGCGGAACAGCTCGTAGGCGCTGTCGGTCAGCGTGAGGAAGCCCTCGACCTTGGTGCGGCCCGAATAGAAGAAGATGGCCGCCACGGCCACGCGCGTGGCCGGTGCCAGCGCATCGTGGGCCACCAGGCGCGTGAGGCGTTCGGCCATTGCGTTCCAGTGCGCGCGGAGACCGCGATGGTCGCTGCCTTCGATCGATGCGGAAGCCTCGGGGGTGGTGCTCATGGTGCTCTTTCGTTGGATGCAGGCGAAGCCGAAGTGCCGGCGAATGCGCCGGACCGCAACAGGGCCGCGAACACGGCCGAGATGTCTGCCGCCGGGTCGGCCGCCAGCGCGCGCTCCGCCGCCTCGGCAAGGCTTGCGCCGCTGGCGCAGGCGTCGAGGAAGGCGCAGCCGGCCTGGGTGATCTCGTGCCAGTTCACCGTGTCGCGGGGCCGCGTCAGCAAGGCGCCCTCGCCTCGCCAGGCCAGTTCATCGCCCACGGCGCCCGGCCGGCGATGGCGCTCCCAGATGCTGTAGACCGGTTGCTCGTCGAACCAGGCCCAGCGGGCCGCCGGATGGGGCGCGAGGGCCAGGGCCGCCATCTGCTCCGGCGTGCGGCGGGCGATCCACGCGGCGTCGGCGGCCGGCGCGTCCTGCGCGGCATGGGCTTCGCGCCAGAGCGTGTCGAGCTGCGCCACGCCGGGCAGGTAGACGAGCTCGGCGGCCGGCTCGAAGCCGCGCAGGAAATCGGGGAAGCCGCCGCCGTAGTGCAGCAGGCGCCCATCGCCCGGCAGATGGGCCGCCACGTAGAGTGCGGCGGCGGCGCGAAACCATTCTTCGCCCACCAGCTGCGCAACGGTCGGGAAGTTGGCCTGCAGCGCATCGATGCAGGCCTTCGTCACGGTGTTGCGGTACACCGCGAAAGCGGGCTGCATGGCGAGCGCCCGCACTGAGAGATGCGCGGCTCCTGCAGGAGCGAACAGGGCCTGCGCAAAGGCTTGCTGGAATTGTTCGTGCGGCGTGTTCATGCCATGGCCTCTTGCGCCACGCGACGCAGCTCGGCCGCGGCCTGTGCCCGCTCGGCCATGAGTTCCTCGAAGGCCGGCACGTTGCCGTCGCGCTCGATCAGCGTAGGCCGGGCGCCGGCGCGATCGACGAAGCGCCGGTACAGCTGCCAGACCTCCGGTGCGATGGGCGCATCGTGCGAATCGATCAGCAGCGCATCGCCAAGCGTGGGATCGGCGCTGTGCCCCGCGAGATGGATCTCGCCGACCAGCGCCTGCGGAAAGCGGTCGATCCAGCTCGCAGCCGAGAAACCCAGGTTGCGCGCGGACACGTACACGTTGTTGATGTCGAGCAGCAGCCTGCAGCCGGTGCGGCGCGACAGCTCGGCCAGAAAATCGATCTCGTCCCATTCATGCCCGTCAAGGTGCAGGTAGTGGGACGGGTTCTCGATGGCGATCACCATGCCCAGCGCGTCCTGCGTGTACGCGATGTGGGCGGCGGTGCGGTGCAGCGCGGCGGTGCTGCGCGGAAAGGGCAGCAGGTCCGGAAGGTACTGGCCGTTCCATGCGGACCACGCCAGGTGCTCGGAGACCAGCGCGGGCTCGATGCGCCGGGCGAGCGCCGCCAGCCGCTGAAGATGCGCCGCATCGGGTTCTGCCTCGCCTGCGAGCGAGAGCGAGACGCCATGCAGCGACACCGGATGGTGCGCGCGGATCGCTTCGAGCCATCCGATGCGCGGCCCGCCCGCCACCATGTAGTTCTCGGGATGCACCTCGAACCACAGGCCCTCGGCACGCGCGCCGAACGCGGCTTCGAAGTGCTCCGGCTTGAGGCCGAGGCCGGCCGCGAGGATGTCGGACATGGCGGCGTGCGCAGTGCCGTGATCAGGACTTGATCGGCGCCAGCGAGCCCATGCCCTTGGGCGTCTTGATGGTCGTGCAGGTGCCGGCCGGAACGTTCTTCCAGGCGTTGCCCTGGTAGTCGACCTTGGCGGTGCCCGCGCAGGTGGTGCCGGGGCCGGCGGCGCAGTCGTTCTTGCCGGCCATCGAGACGCCGTAGCACTTTTCCATGCTGGCCATCTTGTCGGCCATCGGTTTGTCCTGCGCCATGGCGGAGCCGGCGGCAAGGGCGCCCAGTGCAAGAGCGGTGATCGCGAAAGAACGGTTGATCATGGATGAACTCCAAAAGATGGGTTGAGAAATTGCAACCGCGCCCAATGCGCAGTCCCTTGCTAGTTCGCGGCCTGTAGGGCGGCGGTTACAGGCCTCTGCGCGATGCGGAAGTTTTTTGTCGCGCGAAAGAGAATGGAGCGCACCGGTGGTGGCGATCGGTTGCCGGCGATACACTGCGGGCCTCATGAGCGGTTACCGCCTTCCCCGACATTGCATGACCGCGTTCCTCGTGGTCCTGTCGCTGCTGTTCTCGCAGCTGGCACTGGCAAGCTACGTCTGTCCCGGGGCGGCGGACGCGGCATCGGCGGCCGAAATGACGATGGCACCGGGCGAGCCCTGCGAGGGCACGGACACCGCCCAGCCGGTGCTGTGCCACCAGCATGCCGCCGACATGTCGCTGTCGTTCGAACCGGTGAAGGACGCCACGCCTTCGCTGCCTGCCATCGTGCAGGTGCTGGCCGTGCCGCTGATGCTGGCGGCGCTTGCCGAGCCGCTTCCGCGCCAGGCGCTGCCCGAGCGGCAGCATCCGCCGCCCGATCCCGTTTTTCTTGCGACCCTCAGACTTCGCGTCTGACCCCTCCGTCGACTGACCGGTGCTGGTGCGGCGCGTCCGCTTGCCAGCGATTGCCTCGTTCGTCCGCGGAGTTGCCATGTCCATTTTCTTTTCCCGCGCAACCGCCTTGGCTGTTGTGCTGCTGCCGTGCCTTGCGACGGCCGCGCCCCTGTCCCTCGAAGCCGCGCTCGAGCTCGCCGCCCGGCGCTCCGAGACTGCCCGCGCCGCCCGCGCCGGCGTGCAGGGCGCCACGCAGGCGGCGCAGGCCGCGGCCCAGCTTCCCGATCCCGTGCTGCGCGTCGGCATCGACAACCTGCCCGCGACCGGGCCGGACCGCTTCCACACCGCGCGCGAATCGATGACGATGAAACGCATCGGCATCAGCCAGGAATGGCTGTCCGCCGACAAGCGCGCGGCACGCCAGGCCGCCGCCGATGCATCGGTCGGACGCGAAAGGGTGCAGGCGCAGGTGGCCGCGGCGCAGACCCGCCTGCAGACCGCGCTCGCGTACCTGGACGCCTTCTACGCCGGCGAAACCCTGAAGCTCGCCGTGCTGGCGGAACACCACGCGCGCGAAGAGCTGGAAGCCTCGCGTGCGCGCCTGTCGTCGGCCGCCGGCAGCAGCCAGGAGGCGTTGGCGATGGCAGGCGCAAGAGGCGTCTCGGAGGACGAGGCGGCGGACATCCGGCAGCAGCAGAGTGCCGCACGCGTGGCGCTCGAACGCTGGGTGGGTGTGCCATCCGACGAACTGATGCCCGTCGGCGAGCTTCCTGTGCCCGCTGAAGAAGCCTATGCGGCCGGGCATGCCACGGTGGCCGCGCTGCAGCGCGACGTCGAAATGGCCCGGCAGGCGGCGGCGGTCACGGCGTCCAACCGCACGCCCAACTGGACCTGGGAACTCGCCTACGGCCAGCGCAGCGGCTATGCCGACATGGTGTCGGTGGGCGTGAGCATTCCGCTGCCCGTGGCGCCTGGCGAACGGCAGGACCGCGACACCGCCGCAAAACTGGCGCTGGTCGAAAAAGCCGAAGCCGATCTGGCCGAGGCCACCCGCGCGGCCGGCGCCGAATACCGCGCACTTGCGAGCGATGCCGAGCGCCTGCAACAGCGCATCGAGCGCTATCGCGCCGGTGTCGTCGTTCCTGCCGGCCAGAGGACGGCCGCCACGACCGCGGCCTACCGTTCCAACCAGGCGAGCCTCGCCGCGCTGTTCGAGGCGCGACATGCCGAGCTCGAAGCGCAGCGCAAGCTGCTGGCGCTGCAGCGCGATCTCGCGCGGACCCGAACCCAGCTGGCCTTCCGGCCGCTCACTGCCGAGGTGGCGCAATGAACCGAAAACTCTCCGCAGGCGTATCGCTGCTGGCCGCCCTGCTGTTCGCCGCCGGTGCCTTCTACCTGGGCCGCAAGACGGGCCAGGCCGCGGATGCGCCGACCGCGGCCGCCGCGCCCGACGGACGCAAGGTCCTTTACTGGCATGACCCGATGGTGCCCGGCCCGCGCTTCGACAAGCCCGGCAAGTCGCCGTTCATGGACATGCAACTCGTGCCCGTGTATGCCGACAACGCCACCGGCACCGCCAGCGAGGCGGGCGTGAAGATCAGCCCCGCCGCGCAGCAGAACCTCGGCATCCGGTATGCGAAGGTGCGGCGCACCGAAGCATCTGCATCGTTCGAAGCCATCGGTTCCGTGCAGTTCGACGAGCGGCTCAACGCCGCGGTGCAGACCCGCGTGGCCGGCTACGTCGAGCGCCTGTCGGTTCGCGCACCGATGGAGCGCGTGCGCAAGGGCCAGGCCCTGGCCACCATCTTCGCGCCCGACTGGCTCGGGCCGCAGAACGAGTGGCTCGCGCTCAGGCGCTCGGGCGTTTCGCCGGATCTCGTGGCGGCGGCCCGCGACCGCATGCGGGCCCTGTCGATTCCCGCTGAACTCATCCGGCGCAGCGAGGAGACCGGCACGGCGCAGGCGCGCTACGTGCTCGCCGCGCCGGTCGATGGCGTGGTGGCCGAGCTGGGCGTGCGCGAAGGCGCCGCGGTCACGCCCGGCATGACGCTGTTCCGCATCGCAGGCCTGCAGAAGGTCTGGGCCGTGGCCGAGATTCCGGAAGCGCAGGCGCTTGGCCTCGCGCGCGGGCAGAAGGCCAAGGCCGTTGTGCAGGCCGACGCATCGCAGTCGTTCGACGGTGTGCTCGACGAAATCCTGCCCGAGATCAATGCCGCCACCCGCACCTTGAAGGCCCGCTTCGAGGTCGACAACAGGAGTGGAAAACTCACGCCCGGCATGCTGCTGCGGCTGCAGGTGGCGGGGCCCGCGAGCAGCCGGCTGGTCGTGCCTTCGGAGGCCATCATCCGCACCGGCCGGCGTACGGTGGTCATCGTGCGCAGGACCGACGGCGCCTTCGAGCCGCGCGACGTGTCGACGGCCGCGGACGTGGGCGACGACACCGAGGTCGTTTCGGGCCTGACCGAGGGCGAGCAGGTGGTGGCCAGCGGCCAGTTCCTGATCGACTCCGAAGCGCGGCTTCGCTCCGTGCTCGGCAACATGGCGGCGTCTGCGGCCACACCGGGCGCAAGCGCCTCGGCATCGGCCGTGGTCACTCACCGGGCCGAAGGCAAGGTCGAGAGCGTGGCGCCCGACGGCATCACCATTTCGCACGGGCCGGTCGCGACGCTCCAGTGGCCCGCCATGACGATGGGCTTTGGCAAGGCCTCGCCCAGTGTCTTCCCCGAGATCAAGCCGGGCGACCCGGTGCGTTTCGAGTTCAGGGAAGGCGGCCCCATGGGCTACGAACTGGTCTCCATTCAACGGCTGCCATCGGGTGCCGGCAAATGATCGCCGCCCTGATCCGATGGTCGGTCGGCAACCGTTTCCTGGTGCTGATCGCGACCCTGTTCCTGGTGGCCGCGGGAGGGTGGTCGGTGGCGCACACGCCGCTCGACGCCCTGCCCGATCTCTCGGACACGCAGGTGATCATCCGCACGCCCTACCCCGGAAAGGCGCCCCAGGTGGTCGAGGATCTGGTCACCTATCCGCTGACCACCACCATGCTCAGCGTGCCCGGTGCCAAGACCGTGCGCGGCTATTCGTTCTTCGGCGACTCGTTCGTCTATGTGCTGTTCGACGACAAGACCGATCCGTACTGGGCGCGCTCGCGCGTGGTCGAATACCTCAACCAGGTGCAGAGCAGGCTTCCCGCGGGCGCGAACGCGTCGCTGGGCCCCGATGCCACCGGCGTGGGCTGGGTCTACGAATACGCGCTGGTCGACCGCACCGGCACGCGCGACATCGGGCAGCTGCGCGCGCTCAACGACTGGTTCCTCAAGTTCGAACTCAAGACCGTGCCCGACGTGGCCGAGGTGGCCAGCATCGGCGGCATGGTGCGGCAGTACCAGGTGGTGCTCGACCCCGACCGCATGCGTGCGCTCGGCATCACGCAGCAAATGGTCGTGGAGGCGTTGGGGAAGGCCAACCAGGCGTCGGGCGGCTCGGTCGTCGAGTTCGCCGAGGCGGAGTACATGGTGCGCTCGCGCGGCTACCTGCGCTCGCTCGACGATTTCCGGAGCATCCCGCTGTCGGTGACGGGCGCCACGCCGGTGCTGCTGCGCGACGTGGCGACCGTGCAGATCGGCCCCGAGATGCGCCGCGGCATCGCGGAGCTGGACGGCGAAGGCGAAGTGGCCGGCGGCGTGGTCGTCATGCGCTCGGGCAAGAACGCGCGCTCGACCATCGAGGCCGTCAAGGCGAAGCTCGAAGCGCTCAAGCCCAGCCTGCCGCCGGGCGTCGAGATCGTGCCCACCTACGACCGCTCGCTGCTGATCGACCGCGCGGTGGAGAACCTGCGCTCCAAGCTGATCGAGGAGTTCATCGTGGTGGCGCTGGTCTGCGCGGTGTTCCTGTTCCACCTGCGCTCGGCGCTGGTCGCGGTGGTGGCGCTGCCCATCGGCGTGCTGGCGGCGTTCGTGGTCATGCACTGGCAGGGGGTCAACGCCAACATCATGTCGCTGGGCGGCATCGCGATCGCCATCGGCGCGATGGTGGACGGCGCGATCGTCATGGTGGAGAACGTGCACAAACATATCGAGGCCTTCGAGGCCGCGCAGGGGCGGCCGCCCGCGGTGGCCGAGCGATGGCGGCTGGTGGCCGATGCGTCCGTGGAAGTGGGGCCGGCGCTGTTCTTCTCGCTGCTGGTGATCACGCTGTCCTTCGTGCCGGTGTTCTCGCTCGAGGCGCAGGAGGGGCGGCTGTTCTCGCCGCTGGCCTTCACCAAGACCTACGCCATGGCGGCCGCGGCGGGCCTGTCGGTAACGCTGATCCCGGTGCTCATGGGCTATCTTGTCCGCGGGCGCATTCCGCATGAAGCTTCCAACCCGGTGAACCGCTTGCTCATGGCGGCGTACCGGCCCGCGCTGGACCTGGTGCTGCGCTTTCCCAAGGGAACGCTGGCGATGGCGGCCGTGCTGCTGGCCCTTACCGCGGTGCCGATGATGCGGCTCGGCGGCGAGTTCATGCCGCCGCTGGACGAGGGCGACCTGCTCTACATGCCGTCCGCGCTGCCCGGGCTTTCGGTGTCGAAGGCGTCCCAGCTGCTGCAGCAGACCGACCGGCTGATCAAGACCGTGCCCGAGGTCGAGCGCGTGTTCGGCAAGGCGGGCCGCGCGGACACGGCCACCGATCCGGCGCCGCTCGAGATGTTCGAGACCACCATCCAGTTCAAGCCCAAAGCGCAATGGCGCGCGGGCATGACGGCCGACAGGCTCGTCGAGGAACTGGACCGCGCCGTCAAGGTGCCGGGGCTCACCAACGTCTGGGTGCCGCCGATCCGCAACCGCATCGACATGCTGGCCACGGGCATCAAGAGTCCCGTCGGCATCAAGGTGGCGGGCGCGGACCTGGCCACCATCGATGCGCTGAGCTCGCAGATCGAGGCGGCGGTCAAGAGCGTTCCCGGCGTATCGTCGGCGCTGGCCGAGCGGCTGACCGGCGGGCGCTACATCGATGTCGACGTCGACCGGCTCGCGGCGGCACGCCACGGGCTTTCGGTGGCGGACGTGCAGGCCGTGGTGTCCACGGCCATCGGCGGCGACAACGTGGGCGAGGTCGTCCAGGGACGTGAGCGCTATCCGATCAACCTGCGCTATCCGCGCGAGATCCGCGACTCGCTCGAACGCCTGCGGCAACTGCCCTTCGTCACGGCCCGGGGCGCGCAACTGCTGCTGGGCGAGGTCGCAAGGATCCGCATCGAAGACGGTCCGCCGATGCTGCGCAGCGAGAACGCGCGGCTGTCGGGCTGGGTCTATGTGGACGTGCGCGGGCGCGACCTGCGCTCGGCCGTCACCGACATGCAGGCGGCGGTCGGCCGCGCCGTGAAGATGCCCGCGGGCTACGCGGTGTCGTGGTCCGGCCAGTTCGAATACCTGGAGCGCGCGACCGAGCGGCTGAAGCTGGTCGTCCCCGCGACGCTGGCGGTGATCTTCGTGCTGCTCTACCTGCTGTTCCGGTCGTTCGGCGACGCGGCGCTGGTGATGGCGGCCGTGCCGTTCTCTCTGGTCGGCGGCTTCTGGCTGGTCTGGGCCATGGGCCATTCGATCTCCGTGGCCACGGCGGTGGGCTTCATTGCGCTGGCCGGCGTGGCGGCCGAGTTCGGCGTGGTGATGCTGGTCTACCTCAAGAACGCGCTGGCGCGGCGCCTGGCCGCCGGCGAGCCGATGAACGACCAGACCTTGCGCGCTGCGATCCGCGAAGGCGCCGTGCTGCGCGTGCGGCCCAAGGCCATGACCGTGGCTGTCGTGATGGCGGGCCTGCTGCCCATCCTCCTTGGCAGCGGCGCTGGCTCGGAGGTGATGACGCGCATTGCCGCGCCGATGGTGGGTGGCATGGTCACGGCGCCGCTCCTGAGCATGCTGGTTGTTCCGGCCGCGTGGTATTTGCTGCGTCGCCGGCAGGGTGCAGAAGAGTTCGGCGAGCAAATACACTAACGGCACGCCATTCACAATCTGCACCTTCATATCCTTCCCCAAAACCGCCTTCGCACTGTTCTCCAATCCAAAGGCTTGCCGTTAGCGTATTTTCTATGCCGTCCCTTCCCCTCTTCCCCGAACCCTCCGGCGAATCGCATCAGGCGGCGTTTGCCAGCTGGCTGGCCGCGCAGCAGGAAAACGGCGCCTTGCGGCAGCCCTCCTCGATCGCGGTCTACCGGGACATGTGGGGCAGTTTCACGGCCTGGTGCCTCGGCCAGTCGCCCGCGGTGACGCTGGCCTCGCTGGACAAGGGCGACCTGTCGGCGTTCCAGCAGGCGCGCTTCGGCATGAAAAGCGACGACCTGTCGCTGTCGCCGCGCTATGCGCTGCGCCTGCTCCGGCTGATCGACCGGGTGCTGCGCCACCATGCACAGACGCACGACATTCCCGTCAACACCGCCGCCGCGGACTGGATCGCGACGCAGCCGGAGATTCGTTACGCAGATTCGGCGCGGACCGATCCGCTACCGGAATTCCTCTCGGTCTCCGAGGCCCGGCACCTCATCGTCTTTCTCTCGAGCGCCCGGCCACGCCCCGGCGCGGCGGGCGACCGGCATGCCCAGGCCGCGCTGAGCTGGCAGGCGCTGCGCAACCGGACGGCCGTTGCCCTGCAGCTGGGCGCAGGGCTCACGCCGGGCGACGTCCGCCTGCTGCGGCTCGATGCGCCGACGTCGCAGATGGCCGGCCGGCGCGATCGGCCGTGGAAGGTTGCGGTGCCGGGCAACGGCAATTCGCCGGCGCGCGAGGCGCCGGTCGCTCCGTGGGCCGGCGAGCTGCTGCAGCACTGGCTCAAGGTACGCGCCGAGACGCTGATTGCGGGCGAGTTCCTGTTCCCGGCCACGCGCAGCGGCAAGCCCTGGAGCAAGGAGGCGCAGTACGTTGCCGCCAAGCAGGTGCTCCAGGACGCGGGCATCGAGGCGGCCGGCGGCGGCTCCTTCCTGCTGCGCCACACCTTCGCGCTGCGCCAGTTGCGCAGGGGCGCCACGCTCGATCAGGTGGCGCGCTGGCTCGGCGTGGAATCCGAGGCGATGGGCAAGTACCAGCGCGTGCTCACCGGTCCGGCCGAGGTCGTCTGACGATCAGTTGTCGGGCCGGCTCCACAGCCAGATCGCGACGGCCGCCATGAACACCGGCGCGCCGATCTTCACGGCGATGGGGGCGGCGGTGGCCAGCAGAACGGACGAGCTCAGCGCCATCATGGCCGTCGCGGTCCATTTCGCGCGGCGGGGCACTGCCCCTCTCAGACGCCACTGGCGGATGTACTCGCCATAACGTGGATGCGCGAGCAGCCGGTGTTCGAGCGCGGGCCAGCCGCGCCCGGCGGCCCAGGCGGCCGCGAGCAGGAACGGCACCGTCGGAAGAACGGGAAGAAAGGCGCCGATCAGGCCGAGGGCGACGAACACCAGCGCCAGCACGCGCCAGAGCAGTCTCGCGACGGGGCCGGCGGGCCTCATGAAGAAAGGCGCCCTTCGGGGCGATCCGCCGGAAGTTGCGAAAGGAGCATCGGCGCATCCTAAGCCAAGGCTGTTCGAGAGCCGTCGACGGCCATGGATGATGTGAACCCCGTTCTCCGACAAAATCGAGGCCATGAAGGAGATTGACAACCTGTTCGGCAAGGAGCCTCGCGCACTGGAAGATTGGCGCGGCACCGTGGCGGATGCCATGGCAAGGCGCGACGCGCAGGTCGACCAGGCCGTCGACGCGCTTCGCCATGCAGCCGGCGGCGCCGCGGCCAGCGTCGCCGCCTTGATGCACGCCGTCAGCCCGGAAGCTTCGCACAGGCCGGCACGCCCGGCCGCCGCCAGGACGGAGGACCCGGCCGGATTCACCACCCTTGCGGAGCAGCTGCACGACATTGCGCTCCAGCTGCGCGAGCTCGAGTCCTCGGTGCGCAGCCTGCTGGCGCGAACGCGCAGGGGTGCCGCTCTGGACGAGTGAAATAGAGGGCTACCCGATGTTCGCCTGCGGACCCGGCCCCGATTCGCCATCCCGATCCCAATAGCCGCCGCTCATCAGGCTCTCGCGCACCATCGCGCCGCGGCAGACGGTGGTGGTCTCGCCCCTGATCGCGCTCATGAAGGACCAGTGCGAGAAGCTGAACGCGACGGACCAGGCCATCTGGCTCAGCTGCGGCGCATAGTCGCGGTCGCGCAGCAGAAAGCCCGCAACGAACAGCAGCAGGACGAGCACGTTGCCGCCGCCGTGCATGGCGCCAATGCGCTTCGCCCGGGTGCCCGAAGGAATGGCCAGGCAGTCGAGGGTTCCGAAAGGTCGGTACTTTCCTACCCGCCGGCTGCCGTCTCACAAGCGCAAGGGAAAAATTCAAACTCTCTTTATCGACGAAGGATGACGCCCTGCGGTTGCCAACGCAGCACGCTGCGCGACATGGACAAGTTCTTCGCATCCTTCGCCAATGCCACGGCGCGCGCGGCCGGCAGTCCGATCGCATTCCTGATCTGTGTCGCGCTGGTCGTTGCCTGGGCGGCGGCGGGGCCCTTCTTCCATTTTTCCGAGAACTGGCAGCTGACCATCAACACCGGCACCACCATCGTCACGTTCCTCATGGTGTTCCTGATCCAGAACACGCAGAACCGCGATGGCGCGGCGCTTCAGACCAAGCTCGACGAGCTGATCCGGTCATCGAACGCCGGTGACGAGTTCATGGGCATCGAGAAGCTCACGGACAAGGAACTGGCCGAGCTGCACGAAAAATGCGAGGCGGCCGCCAGGAGAAGCCATGCCGCGCTCGACCGCACGCGCAGCGAGCGCGCGCGCCGCGGCCACGAGGGCGCACCGCAGGAAGCGACTCCAACAGAAAGCAACGCATGAAGAAATAGATCGATGCGATCCTGGCGGCGGTGGACCCGAAGAACGCCGATGTCCTGATCGACGAGATCGACCGCGAATACGCCGGCCGGCACACCGACCTGCGCTGGACGAGGATGGCGAAGAAAGACGCATCCTGACGTGACGGCGGGGCGCTTGCCGGCGCCGCCGCCGCGCGTCAGGAGCCGATGACCTGCAGGTCGCCGCTCGCGCCGAGCAGCTGGCGCACCTGCTGCGCGAGCGAGCCGAAGATGCGCCCCGCGAGGCTGGGCTCGTCGCGGCCGAAGACGATGCGGTCGCAGCCGAAGTCGCGCGCCGCCGCAACGATGGTCTCTGCGCTGCGGCCGATCGCCACGGTGCTGCTGCAGGACACGCCCGACATCGCGAGCAGGTTCTGCGCGAACTGCAGTTCCTCGGCGCCCGCGTTCTGCTGCAGTTCCCGCAGCTCCTGCGGATCGAAGAACATCGCGACGTGGCCGGAGACCACGGGTTGCACCCGCAAGAGCCGCACGGCCGCCGACTCCTGCTGGCAGATGCGCACGACCTGCTCGATGGCCGAGCGCGTGCGGGCCGGCTCGGTCGGGTCGATGGGGACCAGAATGCGCCGTCTCACGCCGACACCTGCTTCAGGCCGACTGGTTGGCGGGTTCCGGCTGCTGTTGCCGGCTGGTCAGCCACTTGCCGATCGCCACGACGGAGATGGCGCCGATCGCGGGCACGATCGTGTGCAGCGCATGCTGGCTGGCGGCCCAGCCGGCAATCGACGGATCCGACATCGCCATTTCGCCGGCCACCCAGCCCAGCAGGGCGGCGCCGAGCGTGATGATGATCGGGAAGCGGTCCATCAGCTTGAGGATCAGCGTGCTGCCGAAGATGATCAGCGGAATGCTGATCACGAGGCCGAACACCAGCAGCGGAACATTGCCCTTGGCCGCGGCAGCGACGCCGACGACGTTGTCCAGGCTCATGACCAGGTCGGCGACCACGATGGTCTTGATGGCCGCGGCCAGGCTCGAATGGCCTTCCAGGTTCTCTTCGCCGTCGTCGCCCTTGAGCAGGCCGATGCCGATCCAGAACAGCAGCGCAGCGCCCACCAGCTTGAGGTAGGGCAGCGTCAGCAGGTAGACCGCAAAGAAGGTCAGCACCACGCGCAGCACGATGGCGCCCATGCTGCCGAACAGGATCGCCTTCTTCTGCTGGGCCGGCGGCAGCGAGCGCGAGGCCATCGCGATGACGACGGCGTTGTCGCCGCTCAGGACGATGTTGATCAGGATGATCTGCGACAGGGCAATCCAGAAATCCGGACTGGTCAAAAACGACATGGGGATTGTCTCCTCGAAGTGGATGCGGAACCACGGCGGTTCCGACGTGTTCGAGGCTACGGGCCTGCGCTGTCACCTTTCTGCCGGCAGGCTGTCAGCCACATGTCCGCCAGCTGTCAGCCAGCTTACAAAGGCGGCCTGAGCGGCACTGCTCAGGCCTTGCGCAGCGGGAAGAAGACGCTGAAGGTGTTGCCCACGCCGTCGATGTCTTCCTCCAGCGTGATGCGCGCGCCGTGCAGCGTGGCGATCTCGCTGACGATGGCCAGGCCCAGGCCGCTGCCGTCCTCCTGCGTGCCGAGCAGGCGGTGGAAGCGCTCGAAGATGCGCGCACGCTCCTCCACCGGCACGCTGGGGCCGTCGTCGCTGATGGCCAGGCGGCACTGGTCGCCGTCGCCGGGGCCCACCTGCACGGTCACGCGGCCGCCCGCCTGGCTGTAGCGCACCGCGTTGTCGATCAGGTTGTTGATCAGCTCGCGCAGCCGGTCGCGGTCTGCGTTGATCACCAGCGGATGCTCGGCGCCCTCGAAGCCCAGGTCGATGTCGCGCTTGAGCGCCTGTGGCACCCAGTCCATGCTGACCTCCAGCGCGTAGGCATTCAGGTCGAGCGGCTGCAGCTGCATGGCGTCGAGCGCGCCGGGCTCGTTGCGCGCGAGCGAAAGCAGCTGGCGCACCAGCCGCGAGAGCCGGTCGGCGCTGATGTAGAGCTGCGCGAGCGAATGGCGCACGCGCTCGGGGTCGCTCTCGCGCAGCGCCAGCTCGATCTGGGCCTTCAGGCCGCTCACCGGCGTCTTCAGCTGGTGCGCAGCGTCGGCCACAAAGCGGTTCTGGAAATCGAAGGTGCGACCGAGCCGCGCCATCAGCTCGTTGACCTCGTCCACCAGGGGCCGCACCTCGCCCGGCACGTCGTGGATGTCGATCGGGCTCAGGTCCAGGTGCGAGCGGTCCGACACCGCGCGGCGCAGCCGCTGCAGCGGCTCGAGCCCGCGCGAGATGCCGAACCAGACCACCGCCGTGGCCATCACGATCAGCAGCAGCTGCGGCACCACCACGTTGGCCAGCATCTCCCACGCAAGATGGGTGCGCTTGTGCAGGGTTTCGGCCACCTGCACCCGCACCATCGGCGCCTCGGGGTTGCCGCCGATGGGCATCCAGGCCACCAGCATGCGCACCGGCTCGCCGCGCACCGTGTCGCGGTAGAAGCGCGGCCTGGCGGGGTCGCCGGGGCGCGGCGGCGGCATTTCCGCATCGCCGCCCAGTGCCTTGCCGTCCTCGCTGGCAACGCGGTAGAAGAGCAAGTCCTCCTGGTCGAGCAGCAGGATGTTGCCCGCGGCCTCGGACAGGTCGAGCCGCGGCTGCAGGCCGTCGAGCTTCACGTGCAGCACGATCTCGCGCCCGATCTCGTACAGCGCGCGGTCGTAGGCCAGGTTGGAAAAGCGCAGCGAGTTCCAGTAGGCGGCGCCGGTGTCCAGCACCAGCAGCACGGCCAGCGGACCGAGCAGCCAGGCCAGCAGCTTGCGCTGCAGCCTGGGCTCAGGTTTGCGCATCGCCGCGGTCCATCAGGTAGCCCATGCCGCGCACGGTGCGGATCTCGCATCCGAGCGGCTCGAGCTTCTTGCGCAAGCGGTAGACGTTGACCTCGATCGCGTTGTCGCCGACCTCGTCGCCCCATCCGTAGAGATGGTTGACCATCTGCTCCTTCCCCACCACGCGCCCCTCGCGCATCATCAGCAGTTCCAGCACGGCGAGCTCGCGCGGCGACAGGTCGAGCGGCTTCTTGTCGTAGAACACGCGGCGGCCCACCGTATCGAAGCGCAGCAGACCGTGCTCGAGATACGGCGTGGAATTGGTGCTGCGGCGCAGCAGCGCGCGCACGCGTGCTTCCAGTTCCGGCAGGTCGAAGGGCTTGGCCAGGTAGTCGTCGGCGCCCAGATCGAGCCCGCGCACGCGGTCCTGCAGCGTGTCGAAGGCGGTCAGCATCAGCACCGGCATGGTGGACCTGCGCGCGCGCAGCCGCCGCAGCACATCGAGCCCGCTGAGCTTGGGCAGCCCGATGTCCAGGATCGCCAGGTCGTAGATGCCGAGCGCGAGCGCATGGTCGGCCTCTTCGCCGGTGGAGACGATGTCCACCGCGTGGGCGGACTGCACCAGCGCGCGCGAGAGCGCGTCGGCCAGCACCTTGTCGTCTTCCACCAGCAGTATCCGCATTGATTCTCGCCCCGGCCGTATGCAGCCGAATATGCTAACCGCAATGCCCTGGTAGGGTGGATAGCGATCCGGTACTGCCCCGCCGAGCTCCAGATGCCCGCAGCGCGTCGTGCGGGGGTGAGTGCGGGCACAATGGATGCCTATTCCCCACGCGGCGAACACAGGCCACACGCAGCGGCCCGGCGCCGTGCAACGGACTTTCACCAGCCGGCCCACCCGGGTCCCGGCGACGCATGATGGCTATGGATTCGACGACTGATAACAAACTTGGAAAGCGCCACACGCCGCTCACCACGCTTGTCCTGACCGCCCTGCGCGAGCGCATCATGAGCGGCGCGCTGGCGCCCGGCGAACGGCTGGTCGAAGGGCGTCTTTCCGAGGAACTGGGCGTCTCGCGCATGCCCGTGCGCGAAGCACTGCGCGCCCTGGCCGCCGAAGGCATCGTGGCCATCGAGCCGCGGCGCGGCGCAACCGTCACCACCTTCACCCGCGAGCAGATCCACGAAATGGTCGAAGTGCGCGCCACGCTCGAGGCGCTGAACGCCAAGCTGGCCGCGCGGCGCCACGATCCGGCGCAGATCGCCAAGCTCGAGCGCATCCTGGCCGAAGGCTCGCAGCTCACCAGCGACGACGACCTGACCCGCATCTCGGCGCTCAACCTGGACTTCCACGAGGCACTGGGCAACGTGGCCGCCAATTCGGTGCTGCAGGACATCATGCGTTCGCTGCGCGAGCGAACGGCCCTCTTCTTCACGGTGAACAATCGCGAGCGCATGCGGCAGAACTGGGAGGAACATGCCGCGATCCTGCGCGCGGTGGTGGCGGGGGATGCCGAACTCGCCGCCCTGCTGGCCGCGCGCCATGTCTACAGCGCGGCCGAGCTGCCGCAGTCGATGCAGCAGCCACAACGGCAGCAGCCGACGCCCGCCTGAGCGGGCCCGCGGTTTCGATTCAGCCGCCGCTTTCGCCGAGCCGGCGCCAGGCCAGCCCGGCCAATGCCACGTCTTCCAGGCCCACCCCGACCGACTTGTAGACCGTGATCTCGCCGCGCTCGCGGCGACCCGGCACACGACCGGCCACGAGCTGCGCCAGTTCGACGATCCTTGCATCGGGCAGCACGCCCGCGCCGGCCTGCACCAGCTCGCCCGCTTCGCGCTGCGACTGCGCACGCCACTCGACCGCCACCACCGACGCGCGCGACAACGCCACGTCGTCCAGCTCGCGCGCGTGTGGAAGGCTGGAGCCGATCGCGGCGACAAAGCAGCCCGCCGGCAGCAGCTCGCCGGGAAAGAGCGGCGTGGTGGCGCGCGATGCGGTGACGACGATGTCGGCGCCGTCCAGCGCTTCGGCGGGGGCGCCGCACAGCCGCACCGGCACGCCGCACTGCGCGGACAAGCTCTGCGCCAGCGCGGACGAGGGGTCCGGCGTGCAGATGCGAATGCTCTCGAGCGCAAAGGCCGAGGCCATCTGGATGGCATGGGCCTGACCCTGCGTGCCGGCGCCGAACAGCGCCATGTGGCGCGCATCGGCCCGCGCGAGGTGGCGCGCCGCGATCACCGAGCATGCAGCCGTGCGCAGCCGCGTGATGGCGCCGGCATCGAAGGAGGCCAGCGGTCGGCCGTCCTCGGTGGAGAACAGCAGGATCACGAAGGAGAACTGCCCCTTGATCGTGATGTAGACCTTGGCGCCCGCCACGCCCTGCCCCGGAATGACCGCGCCGAGCGTGGACAGCTTGACGCCGCCGGCTTCGGTGCGGATGCGTTCCTGCATCGCCGCGGCGCCCTCGCCGAAGCGAAGGAAGGCGTCGCGCAGCACCTGCTGCGCATCGGCCGGCGTGACGAGCGCGTCGACCATCGAATCGGAAATGTGTTGCACGAGGAAGTCTCCCGGAAGGTCAGGCGCCGAAGGCCTCGCGCAGAAGCAGCGCGATCGCGCCGAAGGCCGACAGGCCCAGCAGCATGCCGCGCACCGCGCGGCGCGAGACGCGGCGGTTGAGCGGGCCCGACAGCACGAAGCCGGCCACCATCAGCGGCAGCAGCCAGGCGCTCAGCCACAGCTCGTGACGGCCGAAGCGCCCGACGCTGGCCAGCATCGCGAGCGAGAAGCTCGCGCCGACGAAGAACACGCAGCCGAGCGTGGCACGCAATCGCGGCGGCGGCAGGTGCTGCATGACGAGGGCAAAGGGCGGCGCACCGGCCGAGGTGATGGTGCCCATCAGGCCCGACGCGACGCCCGCGCCGACCATGTTCCCGCGCGACGCCTCGATGCGGCGCCCGCTCAGGCTCAGCGCCACGCCCGCGAGAATGAAGAGTGCGAACATCACGCTCAGCAGTGCGGGCGGCAGCAGCATCAGGCACACCGCTGCGCCGAGCGTGCCAACCACGCGGCCGACGAGCGCCATGCCCGCGGCACCCCAGTCGATCTGCTCGAACTCGCGCAGCGCGGACATGAGCGCGAGCGGCCCGCCGAGCGCCAGCAGCGGCCCCGGCGCGAGCTCCGGATAGAACAGCGCGGCGATCGGCGCCGAGAACATCGCAAAGCCGACGCCGCCGATGCCCTGCAGGCACGCCCCCACCAGCACCATGGCGGCCATGCCGGCGTAGTGGGCCAGGCTCATGCCCTCGGGCAGCAGCGACGCGATCATCGCGCCGTACGCGGCTGCCACGAGACGGCGATATCGCCGCTCACGAAGGTCTGGCATGCCATGCGGTAGCCCTGCTTCATCTCTTCTTCGGAGAGGTGCTTTCTTTCCTTGGGCTTGACCGCGTCGGTGTGCTCGAGGCCGGTTTCGATCAGGCACTTGCAGGTGCCGCACAGGCCGCCACCGCACTTGAAGGGAATGCCGCCCTGCTCGCGCAGCGAGATGCGCAGCAGGTTGCCGCCTTCGGCCGCGGACACGACCTTGGCGTTGTTGCTGAGAAAGGTGATCTGGATCATGGAGGCGATGGAAGCGGGGGCCGCGGGCTGCGCAACGGTGTTCATGTGCGCACCAGCGTCACGTCGGCGTCGCCCTCGCGCACGAGTTGGCGCAGCGCCTGGCGTGCGAGCGCCACGGTCTCGAACTTCTCGAGGAACTTGGTCGGCACGTGGTTGACGACCTCGGGCGGCGTCTCGTCGATCACCGGCACCTTGCACTCGGCCTCGAGCTCGGCAATCAGGAAGCGCGCCCTGCAGCGGCCGAAGAAGAGATAGTCGAAGGACTCGATCGGTCGCAGGCCCTCGACGGGTTCCGTGCGGAACTGGCCGGGCTTGCTGGTCAAGATCACGTACATAGGAAAAATGAAGATGCGGATTCAGGCGGCGGCAGTCTCGTCCTGCGCCAGCTCGATGTCGTGCTGCACCCAGAGTTGGCAGGCCAGCCGGTAGCCGGCATCGAGCCGCTCGCCCAGCTGCTTCTTTTCCTTCCAGTTGGGCGGCGGCAGGTGCTGCGCGCCGGCCAGCACGCGGCAGGCGCACTTGGAGCACTTGCCCATGCCGCACTCGTAGCGCAGGTGCGGATACGGAAACTGCTTGATGCCGGCGCGCACGACGAGGTTCGTGTTGTCCTTGACCTCGTCGCGGTAGACCTGGCCGCCTTTGTGGAAGGTGATGATCGGCATGCGCGTTCGGCGGGGTGCGACGGGACCGGGAGGCTCAGGCGGCCTCAAGCACCGGCTGCGCGGCTTCTTCGGTGACCACGTAGTCGTGGTACAGCGCGGTGGTGTAGAGCAGGCGCATCTGGGCGCCGATCTCGCAGATCTTCAGGCAGCGCTGCTGCAGCTCGACCGTGTTGGCATGCTCCAGCACGATCTGGTAGCCGCGCTCGCCGTGGATCTCGTCCGAGACGATGTGCAGGTCGAAGAACTCGACCTCCTCGTCGCTGAAGCCGTACTTCTCGCGCAGCGTGGGCGTCTGCTTGCGGTAGATCGAGGGCACCTGCGATTCCAGGCCGACCACCAGGCCCGCGACAGCCACGATCGGGTCTTCGCGCATGGCCACCGCGTAGCACCAGCTTTGCAGGCCGCGCGTCGTGGGCGACATGTTGTCAGGGTCGATCACGCGCTCGCGCGTGGTGCCGCAGGCCTCGGCGAAGCGGATCAGCAGGTCGGTGTGGCGATCGCCGCCGATTTCTTCCTCGTACATGTTGGCCAGCAGGAAGTCCTTGGCCTCGGTGTAGCGGTCGGGCATGCGGGCGTACAGGTAGCCGAGGTAGTCGGCGAAGGGGCCGACATAGTGATAGTGGTTCTCGGCCCAGCGGGCCAGGTGGGCGCGGCTCAGGGTGCCGCCGGCCCAGGCCAGGCTGAAGGGGGACTTGTTGGCGCTCTTGCCCTTGATGGCGTCTTCAAGGGCAGTGCGGAATTCATCGCGATTCATGAGTGCGGACATGGCGGAGGCTCCTGGAGTGGCTGGAGGTGGCTGACGAAGTGGGGGCAAGAGCTCACAGCTCTTATGTATACTGTATCCCAACATTCAAGGCAGCGCAAGCAACAGTCGCTGTGTCATTTCTCGGAGAATGGCTCGCTTGCGATTATCTTGAAAAGCTATTTAGTATACAGTATCCTTCAATCCGATCCATCTCAAGCCGAACAACCCCATGCCCCTCGCACCCGCTCCCCTTTTCCAGAACCACATTGATGGCGCCTGGGTGTCCAGCGTGACCGGCCGAACCTTCGAGTGCACGAACCCGGCCGATGCCCGCGAGGTGGTTGGCCGCTTCCAGGCCTCGTCCGCCGAGGACGCCCGGGCGGCCGTCGCCGCCGCGGCCGCCGCGTTCGACGGCTGGAAGAAGACGCCCATCTCCAGGCGGGCCGCGATGCTCAACGCCGCGGCGCTGTACCTGGAGACCCACGCGGCGAAATTCGCGGAGGAACTGACGCGCGAAGAGGGCAAGCCCCTCGCGCAGGCCAGGGACGAGTTCCTGCGGTCGGTCCAGACGCTGCGCTTCTATGCGGTGGAGGGCCAGTCTTTCTCCGGCGAGACCTTCCCGCAGGACGACCCGGACATGGTGGTCTACAGCCAGCGCGAGCCGCTGGGCGTGGTCACGGTCATCAGCCCCTGGAACTTTCCGGTGTCGATCCCGGCGCGCAAGATCGCGCCGGCGCTGATCACGGGCAACACGGTGGTCTTCAAGCCGTCCTCCGACGCGCCGCTGTCGGGCCTGCGCCTGGCCGAGGCCTTCGTGCAGGCCGGCCTGCCGAAGGGGGTGCTGAACTTCATCACCGGGCGCGCGTCGGAAGTCGGCCCCGCAATCACCGAATCTCCGGCCGTGCGCGCCATCTCCTTCACCGGCTCGACCGCGGCCGGCGAACAGATCCACCGCGCCGCAGCCATGACCACGCGCACGCAGATGGAACTCGGCGGCAAGAACCCGCTGATCGTGATGGACGATGCCGACCTCGACAAGGCGGTCGACCTCGCCATCAAGGGCGGCCTCTCGCTCAGCGGCCAGGCCTGCACCGGCACCAGCCGCGTGCTGGTGATGAAGGGCGTGAAGGCCGCCTTCACCGACAAGCTGGTGGCCAAGGTGCGCTCGCTCAGGATCGGCAGCGGCTTGGCGCCGGGCATGGACATGGGCCCGCTCGCGACGAGGAAACAACTGGAGACGGTGCTGGCCTACATCGCCATCGGCAAGTCCGAAGCCACGCTGCTGTGCGGCGGCGAGCCGCTCACCGAGGGCGACCTTGCCCACGGCTTCTATGTGAGCCCGGCCATCTTCACCGACGTGACGCAGCAGATGCGCATCGCGCGCGAGGAGATCTTCGGCCCGGTGATCGCGCTCATCGAGGTCGACAGCTACGAAGATGCGATCGCCAAGGCCAACGACACCGAATATGGCCTGTCCGCCGCCATCGCGACGAGCAGCCCGGTGCATGCGCACCGCTTCGCGCACGACATCCAGTCGGGCACGGTGAAGATCAACCGTACCACCACCGGCAATCTCGTCAACGCGCCGTTCGGCGGCCTCAAGCGCTCCAGCACCTCGACCTTCCGCGAGTCGGGCCGCACCGGGCTGGAGTTCTACACGCAGATCAAGACCGTCTACCGCGGCTGCTGATCCCTCGACCCTCATTCCGCAAAGCCCCCATGAAAACCACACTCAAGCTCGAACTCGAAGAAGCCCGCCTGATGATCGATGCCGCCATCCGCAAGGCGAACGAGATCGGCGTGCTGGAAACCATCTGCATCGCCGACGACGGCGGCTTCCCGATTGCCATGGACCGCATGAACGGCGCGCGCATCACCGGGCCGCAGATCGCGTGGAACAAGGCCTTCACCGCGGCCGGCCACAAGCGCTCGACGCACCTGTTCACCACGCCGCCGAACGGGCCGGCGCTGCCGGGCAACGAGGCCTTCGGCATCCAACTGAGCTTCGAGGGGCGCTTCGCGGCCTTCGTCGGCGGCTTCCCGATCGTGGTGGACGGCAACGTCGTGGGCGGCGTGGGCCTCTCGGGCGGCAACGGCGAGCAGGACACGGCATGCGGCCTGGCCGCGCTGCAGGCGCTGCACGAGTTGCTCGAAGCCAAGGGCCACATCGTGACGGTCGAGGCCGACATCAAGAAGTAGCAGCACGGCCCCCGACGACGAGACCGTCCCATGACCTATCGCATCCAGCTGCTCGAGACAGCGCAGACCTTCAGTGCGCAAGCAGGTGAATCGGTGCTCGAAGCCGCGCTGCGCCAGGACCAGCGCCTGCCGCACGAATGCCGCTTCGGCGGCTGCGGCACCTGCCGCATCAGGCTCGTCGAAGGCACGGTGCGCTACGACGAATTTCCGCCCGGGCTCACGCCCGAAGAGGCCGCGGAAGGCTATGCGCTCGCCTGCCAGGCGCAACCCGAGAGCGACCTGGTGATCAGCGCCGCGCGGCGCCTGCCACCGTGCTCCGAACCGGCGCGCCACATCGCCACGGTCAAGGCCGTGCGCCCGCTGGCCGGGGACGTGCTGCACCTCGCGCTCGAGGTGCCATCCGAGGCCAGGTTGCTCTACCGCGCCGGCCAGTACATCAACATCCTGCTGCCCGACGGCAGCCACCGCAGCTTCTCGATGGCCTCGCGGCCGCACCCGCAGGTGCTCGACTTCCACATCCGCCGCATCCCCGAGGGCCGCTTCACCAGCGGCGACGCAGCCCGGCTGCAGCCCGGCGACCGGCTGCCGGTCGAGTTGCCGCACGGTACCTTCTGCTACCACGCGGAGGACTACCGTCCGTTGATCATGGTTGCCACCGGCACCGGCCTGGCGCCGATCAAGAGCATCCTCGAGTCGCTGATGGACGACGAGGACTGCCCGCCGGTGAGCCTCTACTGGGGTATGCGCACCGAGGCCGACCTGTACCTGCACGACGAGATCGAGGCCTGGGCCGGGCGCCTGTGCGACTTCCGCTATGTGCCGGTGCTCTCGCGTGCCGGTGCCGGCTGGAATGGACGGCGCGGCCATGTGCAGGATGCGGTACTGGCGGACGTCGACGACCTCTCGGAACACGCCATCTACCTCTGCGGCTCGCCAGCGATGATCGGCGACGCGAAGCGCGCCTTTCTCGCACGCGGCGCGAGCATCGACCACCTGTACAGCGACAGCTTCACCTTCCAGTCGGCCATCCCGGCCTGACGGCACGCACGCACTAGGACACGATCCATGGACCTCGGCATCGCACGACGCAAGGCGCTGGTTTTCGGCGGCAGCCGCGGCATGGGGCGCGCGTGTGCGCGGCAGCTCGCGATGGAGGACGTGCAGGTGACCATCGCCGCGCGCACCCGAGCCACGCTGCAGCAGGCCGCCGCCGAGCTCCTGGCCGAGACCCGCGTGCCGGTGGCCTGGGTGGTGGCCGACATCACGACCGCGGCCGGGCGCGATTCCGCGCTCGCCGCCTGCCCTTCGCCGGACATCCTGGTCAACAACGCCGACGGCCGCCCGCCCGGCGACTTCCGCGACTGGAGCACCGCCGACTGGCACGAGGCGCTCGACGCCATGATGCTCGGTCCGATCGAGATGATCCGCCGCACCGTCGACCCGATGATCGAGCGCGGCTTCGGCCGCGTCGTGAACATCGTCTCGCGCAGCGTGAAGACGCCGCAGGCCGAACTGGGCCTGTCGAACGGGGCACGCTCCGGGCTGGTCGGCTTCGTGGCCGGCCTGGCGCGCCAGACGGTGCGGCACGGCGTGACGATCAACAACATCCTTCCGGGCGTGTTCGCGACCGATGCGCAGCGCCATCACATCGAGGGCCTGATGAAGACCGAGGGCAAGCCGTTCGAGCAGCTGTGGGACGAGCGCGGCCGCAACAACCCGGCGGGCCGCTTCGGCCGCGCCGAGGAAGTTGGCGCGCTGTGCGCCTACATGTGCTCGGCGCATGCCGGCTACATCACGGGGCAGAGCCTGCTGATCGACGGCGGGGCCTACCCGGGGACCTTCTAGGGGGCGCCGCTTCCGGCCAGCGCCGGCGCCTTCGCCAGCCGGCTGGCGACCTCCTCCACGCCGAGCACGTCACCGAAGAACAGCATCCAGTTGTGCAGCGAATGCACGTGTTCCTCGGGCGTGACGGCCGACAGCGCGTCCTCGACCATCACGGTGGCGTAGTTCATCATCATCGCGTCGCGCGCGGTCGATTCGCAGCACACGTTGGTCACGGTGCCGCCGATCAGCACCGTCTCGATGCCGCGCGCTTTCAGCACTTCATTCAGCGTGGATGAACCCGGCACCAGGGCGCTGTAGCAGCGCTTGATCACGCGCGGATCTTCCGGCTGCACGTCGAGGCCGGGCGCGATCTCGAAGCCGGCATGCGCGCGGCCGAGCTCGCGCAGCCGGCGCGCGCTGCGCTCGGGCGTGAGCATGTGGGCATGGTGGTGCGACCAGAAGCTGTCGGCGCCGTCCGAGCAGGTCTGCACCCAGATGACGGTGCCACCCGCCTCGCGCAGCGCGGCTGCCAGCTGGTTGACCTTGCCGAAGGTGGCGCGCGCGGGCGCGCACTCGCCCATGAAGCCCGGCTGCGTGTAGTAGTTCTGCAGGTCCACCACCACGAAGGCGGTGCGACCGGCGTCGAAGCGCGGATACGGGTGCAGGCTGCCCTGCCGCGCCATCACGCGCTCGACGATCCATGCGGGAAATTCCATCGTGTTCCTTCCGTTCGACGAGATAGAGCGCAAGGTCAGCCGTAGCGGCGTGCCAGGTGGTGCTCGACGCGGGCGATGACCAGATACATCAGTGCCGACATCAGCGCCAGCACCACGATCGCCGTCATCACGATGTTCAGCTTGAACACCTGGCTGCCGTTGACGATGAGAAAGCCCAGGCCTTCGCTGGCCGACTGGAACTCGCCCACGATCACGCCGACCAGCGACAGGCCGATGTTCATCTTGAGCGCGGCGATCAGCGTCGGCACGCTGCCGGGCAGCACCACCATGCGCAGCACCTGCGCGCGGCTCGCGCCGAGCGTGGTCGCGAGCTTGATCTTGTTCGGGTCGGTGGACTGGAAGCCTTCGTAGGCCACCATGATGGTCACGAAGATCGCGATGGCCACGGCCATGCCGTACACCGAGTACTCGGAACCGAGCCAGATGTAGAAGATCGGCACGAAGGCGATCTTCGGCATCGCGTTGGCGACCACCAGGAACGGATCGAGCACCTTGTTCGCGAAGCGCGACCACCACAGCCCCGCGGCGATGGCGATACCGAACACCATGCTGAGCACGAAGCCCACCACAGTCGCCTTGAAGGTCGCCCAGGTGTGCGTCAGCAGGTTGCCGTTGTGCAGCAGGTCGACGAAAGTCGGCCACAGCGCGCTCGGATAGCTGGTGAGCATCGGATTGACGACCTTGGTCTTCGCGAGGATTTCCCACAGGCCGAAGAAGGCGGCCAGCAGCAGCAGCCGGCTCGCGAGCACCAGCGTCTTCTCGCGGCGCTGGCGCGCCAGCCATTTCGCGTAGGCCGCGCTCGGCACCTTGGCGGGTGTTGCCGCGGGCAGTGCGGCGGCGGACGCGGGCATCGTCATCGGGGGGACTGCATTCATTTCAGCGCTCATGGTTTATCCCTCGACATGCACGTCGAGCTCGTCCCAGAGCGTGCTGAAGTAGGTGTTGAATTCGGGCAGGGCCCGCGCTTCGAAGGGCGTGGGCCGCTTGCCGTGGCTCGGGAACCGCATCAGGTGCTCCGACTTGATGCGGCCCGGACGGCGCGAAAGCACCACGACCCGGTCGGTCATGGCGATCGCCTCGCCGATGTCGTGCGTCACGAGCACCACCGACTTGCCTTCGCTGCGCAGCACCTCGACCACCTCGTCGGCGATCGCCAGGCGCGTCTGCGAGTCCAGCGCGGAGAAGGGTTCGTCGAGCAGGACCACGTCCGGGTTGGTCACGAGCGTACGCGCCAGCGCCACGCGCTGGCGCATGCCGCCGGACAGTTGCCGCGGGTAGTGGTGCAGGAAGTCGCCCATGCCGCACTTGTGCAGCAGGTGGATGGCGCGCTCGCGTGCCTCGCGCATGTCGCGCTTCTGGATCTGCGCGCCGAGCAGCGCGTTGTCCAGGATGCTGCGCCACTCGTAGAGATAGTCCTGCTGCAGCATGTAGCCGATGCTGGGCGAAGGCCCGGTGACGGGCCGGCCGTCGACCGTGACGCTTCCCCCCGAAGGCTCCAGGATGCCGGCGATGATCGACAGCAGCGTGCTCTTGCCGCAGCCCGACTGGCCGATGATGCTGACAAACTCGCCCGGCGCCACGGTCAGCGAGATGTCGTCGAGGGCCTGCGTCTCGCCCTGCAGCGTGAAGTAGCGCAGCGACACGTTGCGCACGTCGATGCGCGGCAGGCCACCCGCCGCGCGAAGGTTCGCCGCCGCCATCACTTGGCCTTCGCGGCGAAGTCGGCCACGACGACCTGCTCGTACTTCACGCGCTTGGCGCTTTCGAGCACGCCACTGGCCGCGAGCATGTCCTGCAACTGCTCGATGGCGGCCTTCTCCACCAGCGGCGAGGTCTTCCACAGCTTGTAGCCGCGGTAGCGCTCGATCGCCTTCGCCAGTTCGGGCTGCGACATGCCAGGAAAGTACTCGGCGATCTGCCTGGCCAGATCGGCGGCCGGCGCGGACTGCACGTATTTCTGGGCCCGCGCCACCGCGTTCGTCCAGGCCTGAAGCACGTCGGGGTTCTTCTGCATGAAGGCGTCTGTGGTGGTGAACACCGTGTAGTCGACCGGGCCGACCTCGCTGCCGATCGACGCCAGCACATGGCCGTTGCCGTCCTTTTCCAGAGTGCCTGCCTCGGGCTCCAGGAAGATGCCGTAGTCGTTCTGGCCGGCCAGCCAGGCGCCCGTGCGCGCGGCCGGGCCGATGTTGTTGACCAGCTTCAGGTCCTTCTTCGGGTCCAGACCGTGCTTGCGCAGAGCGGCTTCGAGGAAGACATCCGGGTTGGAGCCGGGACGGAAGGCCATGACCGACTTGCCCCGCAGCTGATTCCAGTCGAACTTGCCGGTGACCGGCTTGCGCGACATCAGCAGGAAGCCGTCGGTAGCGGTCAGGCCGGCGAAGATCTTCGGCTTGGTGGGCGATTCGCTGTTGGCGACGTAGATGGAGGCCTCGGGACCGATCAGCACGATGTCGGCGCTGCCGGACAGGAGCGCGGCCATGCCCTTGTCGGTGCCCTGCGAGGTCTTCATGCCCACGTCCAGGCCGGCGTCCTTGAAGTAGCCCTGGCTCAGGGCGACGTACATCGGCACGTAGAGCACGGAACGGATCACCTCCTCGTAACGCACCTTGACGAGCGGCTTGGCCGGCTGGGCTGCGGCGCCACCCGCGAGGCCGAGCAGGCCGGCGGCAACGGCAAGGGCAGGCACGAGGCGGGCGAGGCCCGAGGAACGGCGCGGGAACAGGGACATGGATGGCTCCGGGAGTGAAATAGTCAATACAGTATGCAAAACGTGGGCCAGAAAGCAATCTTGCGCCGCAACATGGCGAGTCGCACGACACGGGAGCGTTGGCACTGAAAAGGCGCTTTCATTCCAGCATCTCCCTTAGAAAGTGCGCGCCTTTTGAGCACGCCGCACCATGCCGACGCATCCCGAGGCCCGAATCCCGGTGTTTACCCCGTGGCCTGCTTTTTGCAATCTTGGAATACTGTATACCGTTTTAGTCGATCCTTTCTCTCCAGAACAACCCTAACTCCACGAGGTCCCAAGATGGATTCCATCACCATCACCGCCGCCCACTGGGTCTACCTGCTGGGCGTCGGTGCCATCGTGCTGACGATGATCTTCCGCGCCAACGTCGTCGTGCCGTCGATCATCGCCACCTTCTGCGTGGCCCTGGCGTGGACGCACAGTCCCATCGCCGCACTGGGCAGCATTTTCAATGCGAGCTTCGTCGCGGCGAAGGAGCTGTTCAACATCTTCCTGGTCATCGCGCTGATGACCGCCCTGCTCAACTCGCTCAAGACGCTGCGCTCCGACATCCGCATGGTCGAGCCGTTCCGCGCAGTGGTCAAGAACGGCCACGTCGCCTACCTGGTGCTGGCCGCCGTCACCTACGGCATCTCGATGTTCTTCTGGCCGACGCCGGCCGTGCCGCTGGTGTCGGCCGTGCTGCTGCCGGCGGCCATCGCCGCCGGACTGCCGCCGCTGGCGGGCGCGGTGGCCATCGCGATCGCCGGCCAGGGCATGGCGCTGTCGTCGGACTACGTGATCGGCGTGGCGCCGGGCATCAGTGCGAAGGCCGCCGGAACCAGTGCCGCGCTGGTCGGCCACCATGCGCTGGTGCTCTCGCTGATCGTCGGGGGCATTGCGCTGGTGCTCGCCTATCTGCGCTTGCGCAGCGATATCCGCCCGGCCAGCAACGACCTGCTGGTGCAGTGGCAGGCGCAGTCGGTCGACACGACCGAGGCCGCCGCGATCGAGGAAGGCCACAGCTTCGACAAGGCCGAAATCGCGCGCGGTACACGCCAGGACAAACCCTCTTTCAGCGACTCCGACATCCAGCGCGAACTCGCCCTGGTCGAGGCGAAGCGCGTCAAGTGGTCCAGGCTGTTCGCGGTGCTGACGCCGCTCGCGTTTCTTGCCGTGATCGCGGTGATGGTCCTGCCCAAGCTCGCGAGCGGCCTGCCCGAACTCAAGGGCGGCGATGCCGCGGCCCTGGTGGGCGGTGTCGCCGGGCTGCTGATGATCCTCGCCTCGCTGGCGGCCAACGGCCCGCGCAAGATGCTCGACGTGAGTGCCGATCACATCACCGACGGCTTTGTCTTCGCCTTCAAGGCCATGGGCTCGGTGCTGCCGATCGCCGGCTTCTTCTTCATGGGCGCGAGCGAGACCTTCTCGGCCATCCTCTCGCTGCCGCCGGACCACAGTCCCAGCCTGCTGTTCCAGCTGGTGCAGGGTGCGGAGCACTGGATTCCCAAGAGCCAGTTCTTCGTCGCCTTCGGCGTGCTGGTCGTCGGCATGATCACCGGCATCGACGGCTCGGGCTTCTCGGGCCTGCCGCTGACCGGCGCGCTGTCGGGCGCATTGGCACCCGCCGTGGGCCTGGAGCCCGCCACGCTGGCGGCGATCGGCCAAATGGGCGCTGTCTGGACCGGCGGCGGCACGCTGATCGCGTGGTCCTCGCTGATCGCCGTTGCCGGCTTCGCCCGCGTCTCGGTGCTGGACGCCGTGCGGGCGCTGGCCCTGCCGGTGCTCACCGGGCTGGCCGTCGCCACCGTGTGCGCGGTGCTGCTGTGGGGTTGAGTCGGGCCCGAGCCCGACGTTTGGCCGCGCCCGCAAGACGGACTCCGACCGACCCGCGGGCCCTCAGGAGCAGGTATAGCTCGCGGCCAGGTTGGGGTCGCCCGAGGTGTAGCTCGCCTTCAGCGGATGAAGGCACAGCGGCCGCGACTTCACGGCCGGAAAGCTGGCGCTGGCCACCGTCGCCACTTCCACGCGCGCCGGCGGCTCGACGCCCTTTTCCACCCAGGCGGTCAGCAGTTCGTAGAGCTGCGCGTTGGTCGGCAGCGGCGGATTCGCATTGGCGTTCGACGTGCCGTTGCTGAAGCCGTGGCCCATGCCGGGAACGAGGTAGAGCCGATAGAAGCCCTGCGTGGCCGCGACGCCGCCCATCTGCGCGGCGACGCGGCTGTAGTAGTTGATCGTGCCTTGCGGCGGGATCAGCGTGTCGGCGAGCCCGTGGTAGGAGATCAGCTTGCCCTTGCGGTCGCGGAACGCGCTCAGGTCGGCGCTGTCGGTGTTGATGTTGGCGAACGCGCCTTGCAGCGCCACGCCGCGGTCCCATGCATTGGCGAGCTGCGGATACGTGAGCGATTTCCAGCCGTCGGCGCCATTGCCCGTGGCGTTGAGGAAGCTGGGCGTCGCGATCGTCGGATCCTGCAGCTCGAGCGCCACCATGTCGCTGGAGATGGGAAACGGCGCGGCGCCGGCCAGGCCCATGAGGCTGGCGCCGCGCGCCAGTCCGTACCACTTCTGCGCAGGCGCGGTGGCGGCCGCGAAGCCGTTGTCGGCCGCGGGGTTCGGCACCGAGCCGTCGGCCGTCTGGCCGTACCAGAACTTGCTGAACGCGAGCGCCTGGGCCGGTGTCACGCAGCCCGCGGTGGCGTTGGTGCCGCCATCGGCGGTGCAGATCACGGACGCGTCGGTGGTCGGGTCGTAGCGACAGGCGGACGGGTCCGGCACGTAGCCGAGGTGAACGCCGCCGACCATGTCGCAGGCGTTGATCGCGGCGTTCGAGACCGTCGTGTGCTGGGCCGCAGTGATCGCCACGCCGCCCAGGTCGCGCTGCACGACGATCTGCGGATAGAGCTCGGTGGTGATGAACTTGGTCCAGTTGTTGGCGGGCGCACCGGCCAGGATGCCGTCGAAGTCGGCGGGGTTGGCCTGGGCCTCCTTGAGCCCCTGCCGTCCTCCGGTGGAGAAGCCGTTCCAGTAGGCGTACTTCGCGTCTTCGCCGTAGTAGGCCTTGGCCAGCGCCTTGGTCTTGACGGCCATCTCGTGGATGCCGCGCTCCGAGAAATCCTTCCACAGGACCGTGTTGATGGTGCCGTCGGGGTTCATCGCGAACGAGCCGTTGCTGATGGCATGGCCCGTGTCGGTGGTGGCGGAAACCGCGCCCTCCACGCCCGCGGTGTCGCTGGCCGATCCCGCGCTGCCGGAGATCGGCGTGATGCCGGTAAGGGTGCCCTGGGTGCCGCCGGCCCAGCCGCCGCCGCCCTTGACGTGGATGCGCCTGTTCCAGTTGGCCGGCGTGGGCAGCCAGATCTCGATGCCGATGCCCGGCGAGGTGGACGGCGCGCTGGCCACGCCCGGGTTGCCGGGGCCGACATTGAGCTTGACGAAGCACAGGTCGTTCTGCGCGACCGGCGTGCTCGGCGACGCGGTGCCTGTGAGCAGCAGCGCGTCCCCTTTCCTGAAGGCCTTGACCAACAGGACCGTGGTCAAGGTGTCGGGCGCGAAGCGGGTCTTCATGCTGTCGTCGCAGGCCAGCTTCTGCGCCGGCGGTGCGCCGGTGTCCGGCGGAATGCTCACGATGGGAAAGCCGCGGGTGCCGCCACTGCCGCCGCAGGCCGTGAGGAGCGCTGCAACGCAGCAGAACAAGGCGGCGCTCGCGGCGCCGGATCTTGGAATGGCCATTCGTCGTCTCCAGAGAGGAAATAAACTGCAGATGAAGATTCATCCACCGGGCCATGGCGCGCCAGGGCTGCACGATGGTGCATCTTCACAGCGTCTTTCCACGCTGGGGGAAACCACACGAAGTGAAAAGCGAGGAGTTCGGGTTCAGGCGGGCCGTCGGAGGACGCCCGGCGACGCGCACTTCAGTGCATGTGGATGCAGACAGTGGCCTGCGGGGCGCTCAGGACGACTCGGCGCATTCCAGCAGTTGATCGGCGAGACTTTCGATGTCGCCGCGCATGGCCAATCGTCCGAGCCAGACTGCCGGAATGGACGACGCGCCGTAGTGCGCACCTGCCAGTTGCCCGCAAATCGCGGCCGTGGTGTCGGCATCGTCTCCCAGGTTGGCCGCTGCCAGCACGGCTTCCTCGAACGAACCGGTGACAAAGAAGCACCAAAGGGCCGCCTCGAGCGAATCGACGCAGTATCCCGATCCCTTGATGGCCTCGCGCGGCTTGCCAAGGTAGCTACCCGACGCGATGGCTGCGACCTTGTCGGACAGGGGTTCGGTAACCGTGGTCGCGAGAATGCGCTCCTTGCTTGCGCCCATCAACGCTGCCCGCAGCTGCAGCGCAAAGAGCCGCGAGCAATCGATGGCTTCGCGGGCACCATGTGTCGTTCGCGTGCTTTCGCCGGCAAACCGGAAGGTCTGGTCCGCGCTGGCGCGGAAGTACATCGGGACCGGCGCGAGCCGCATCAGTGCGCCGTTGCCGGCCGTCCTGGGATCGGGGTCGCCAGCGAACGGATCGCGGGTCACAAGGTAGCGGTCCAGCGCCGTGGCCACCGTGATGCCGATGTCGAAACATTCGCCGTTGCTGCTCAGGTAGCCGACGCTGCGCCAGTTGCAGTAGCGGTTCATCTGGTCGACGGGATCGAAGCCGCTCCGCCAGACGAGACTGGTCGCCAGGCACAGCGCCATGGAGGTGTCGTCGGTCCACTCGCCCGGCTGCAGCCGGAAAGGGCCGCCGCCAGCCATTCCCGTGACGGGCTCGAAGGTTCCCCGCGGCATGAACTCGACGGTCGTGCCCACCGCATCGCCGCAGGCGAGCCCGAGGAGGCAGCCGCGGTATCGCTCGCGGTCGTTCATGCGGCACCGCCTTGCGCGCCATCCGCGGTCAATCCGAAGAAGAAGTCGAGGATGTGGAAGTGGTCGTCATAGAACTGGTCCTCCATGCCGGCCAGTTCGTCGATGGGCACCCACCGGGCGTCCGAGGCGTCGTCGCCGGCGGTCAGTTCGGGGGGACGGCGCGGACCCAGGTCGAACCTGTGCGCATGGGTGATAACGCGGCCGCGCTGGCTGCGGTCGGGATGGTCGAACACCTGCACCGCCTTGAAGGCGGCTTCGATGTCGCTCTCCAGCAGCCGCAGCCCGGTTTCCTCGGCCAGCTCGCGCAGGGCCGACTGCCACACGGTCTCGCGCGGCTCGATGAAGCCGCCCGGCAGCGCGAACAGGCCCTTGCCGGGCGAGCGGCCGCGCCGGATCAGCAGCACCTGGCGCCCGCACTGGACGACCGCATCGACCGTGACGAAGACCGGCGGGTACGGCGAGCCGGACCACAGCGCCTTCTCGCGGCGAAGGCTCTCCCATTCCTGCGCCAGCACGGCATAAGGCGGCAGGCTGGCCCAGGCGCGCAGGAACTGCAGCGTGCTGTCCGGCGCCTGGCCGACGAGCGCTGCGAGGGCCGGCTCCAGCGAGCCGTCGCGGGCGGCCCCGAAGTAGGCATCGCGCAGCGCGCTCGCGTGGATGTCGCCGCGACTGCCGGCGTCGTCGAGCGCCCAGCCGGGGAAGTCGCGCAGGTAGCTGCTGGTCGCGTCCTTCAGGTGCCCCACCAGCACCACCGAAGGCTGGCCCGGATGCAGCCGGGCCACGCCCTCCTTCACCGCCGCCACCCACCGCGCGGGGTCGTAGTGGTCGCGCACGGGCAGGAACTTCAGCCGCTGGCGGTCGGCTTCCGGCAGCGCGGTGCGGATCATCTCGGCGCGCTCCTCCCAGGTGAAGGGATTGCGCGGCGTGCGCGCCTGGAAGGCCGAGCCGAGCACCACCACGCACTCGGGCGCGGCCGCGAGCGCGCGGCGCAGCAGCGCCAGCTGGGCGTTGTGGAAGATCTGGAAGCGTCCGATGTAGACGGCGACATCGGGCGCCTTGTTCGTGCTTGTCATCTCATCGTCCTCAGTTCCAGCGGGCAGCGATCGGCATCTGGCGGCCGGAGCCGAAGGCCCGCGGCCGGACCCGCACGATGGGCGGCGACTGCCGCCGCTTGTACTCGTTGCGCGCCACCATGCCGCGGATGCGCTCGACCAGCGCCGCGCCCTCGGGCGTGGCGCGCAGCCGGTCGACGAAGGTGCGCGCCTGTTCGTACTCTTCTCCCGCGAGCCGCCGGCCCTCGATCAGCAGCTTGAGAATTTCGTCGAGCACTTCGTACGGCGGCAGGCTGTCGGCATCCTTCTGCCCCGGCGCGAGCTCGGCGGAGGGTTCCTTGTCGAGGATGGCCTGCGGGATGAGCTCGCGCCCGGCCTGTGCGTTCAAGTGCCGCGACAGTGCGAAGACCTCGGTCTTGTAGAGGTCGCCGATCAGGCCCAGGCCGCCGTTGGTGTCGCCATACAGCGTGCAGTAGCCGACCGAGATCTCGGACTTGTTGCCCGTGGTCAGCAGCAGGTGGCCGAAGCTGTTGGAGTGGCCCATGAGGATCGTGCCGCGCACGCGCGCCTGCAAATTCTCGAGTGCAACGCCCTCGAGGCCTTGGCCAAAGGCCGTCTCGAAGCCTTGCTCGAACTGCGCGACGATGTCCGCGATGGCATGCGCCTTGAGCGGCACGCCGAGGTTGCGGCACAGCGTCTCGGAATCGTCCACCGACCCCGCCGAGGAAAAGCGCGATGGCATCGTGACGGCCACGACGTTCTGCGCGCCCAGTGCCTCGACCGCCAGCGCGAGCGTCAGCGCCGAGTCGATGCCGCCGGACGAGCCGACCACCGCCTGCCGGAAGCCGCAGCGCCGCGCATAGTCGCGCAGGCCCAGCACGATCTGCTGGCGGTAGAACTCCAGCGTCGGCAGGCCATGCGGCGGCACGCGCGGCGGCGCCTCGCCGGCCGGGGTGAGGAAGCGGCCGTCGTCGAAGCGCAAGGTGCATACGTCCTGCGCGAAGCGGCGCGCCTCGTACACCACGCCGGCCTGCGGCTCGACCGCGAACGAGGCTCCGTCATACACCAGCTGGTCGTGCCCACCCACCTGGTTGACGTAGAGGATGGGCAGGCCGTTGCGGCGGCTGGCCGCACCGAAGATGCGGTGCCGCTGCTCGCGCTTGCCGATGTTCGACGGACTCGCGTTGATCGACACCACGAGGTCGGGCGCGGCATCGCGCATGCGGTCGAAGGGATTGACGAGATAGTCCTCGCCCTCGTCGTTCCATCCGTCCTCGCAGATCAGGAATCCCACGCGCGTGTCGCGGATGCGCAGCACGCGCGCCACGTCGGGGCCCGGCTCGAAGTGCCGGCGCTCGTCGAAGACGTTGTAGGTCGGCAGCAGCTGCTTGGCGTATTCGAGCCGCACCTCGCCCGCGCAGATGACGCGCAGCACATTGCGGAGCTTCTTGCCCGCGCCCTCGCGCCGCGCCGGCAGGCCGACCGCCCAGTGCAGCGCCGGCATCTCGCGCGACGCCGAGAGCAGCTGCCCGAACGCGTCGTCCACGCGCTCCATGAAGCCCTCTTCCTCCAGCAGGTCGGCCGGGTAGTAGGCCGTGAGCGACAGCTCGGAGAAGACCACCAGGTCGGCCTGCGCGGCCGCGGCCTGGCGCGCGGCCTCGATCATCCGCGCGGCGTTGCCGGCCAGGTCACCGATGGTGGGGTTGAGCTGCGCGACAGTGATGCGGAGCATGGCCTCACCCCCCGATCTGAAAGACCTGGCGCAGGTAGGCCAGAAAGGTCTGGTCTTCGCACAGCGTCTTGCCCGGGCTGTCCGACAGCTTGGCCACCGGCTGGCCGTTGCAACCCGTGAGCTTCATCACGATGTTCAGCGGCGTGAGGCCGACGTCGTTGCTCAGGTGGGTGCCGATGCCGAAGCCGGTCTGGGTGCGGTCGGCGAAGGTGCGGTACAGCCCGATCGCCGTTGGCAGGTCGAGCCCGTCGGAGAACACCAGCCGCTTGGTGTGCGCATCGATGCGCAGCCTGGCGTAGTGCGCCAGCGCCTTCTCGCCCCAGACGACCGGATCGCCCGAGTCGTGCCGGAGGCCGTCGAACAGCTTGGCGAAGTACAGGTCGAAGTCGGCCAGGAAGGCATCCATGCCGACCACGTCGGTCAGCGCCACGCCCAGGTCGCCGCGGTATTCCTGCACCCAGCCTTCCAGCGCGGCGTTCTGGAAGTCGCGCAGCCGCACGCCGAGCGCCTGGTAGGTCTGCAGGTACTCGTGCGCCATAGTGCCGATGGGCACCAGCTCCAGCTCCTTGGCCAGCAGCACGTTGGAAGTGCCCTTGAAGTACATCGGCACCTCGCGCTTGAGCGTGCCGACCACTTCGCGCTGCCAGTCGCGCGAGAAGCGGCGGCGCACGCCGAAGTCGAAGAACTCGAAGGGATGCCGCGCCGCCGGCTCGTCCGCGAAACTGCGCAGCAGTTCGATCTTGGCCTGCAGGCGCTGGCGGCCCTCGGCCAGCGCGGACTTCGCATCGAAGCGGCGGAAATACAGCTCGTTGACGATCGCGAGCACGAAGATCTCGAACGCCATCGTGTGCACCTGCGGGCCGACCGCACGGATGCGCAGCGCATCGCCCTCGGCCGCAGCGGTGATGAACTCGCGCTGGAAACTGAAGATGCGCAGGAAGTCGACGAAGTCGCTCTTGATGTAGCGCAGGCCGCGCAGGTAGGCGAGTTCGCCAGGCGCGAAACGCAGCGAGCAGAGATGGTCGAGCTGCTCGTTGACGTCCGCCAGTAGCTCGGCCAGCGGATAGGCCGGCTGGTTGCGGCACACGAAGCGGTACTCGGCCTGCGTCTGCGGGTGGCTGTGCAGCATGGCCTGCCACATCGTGAACTTGTACAGGTCGGTGTCCAGCAGACTGTGGATGATCGGTTGCATGGTGTGCTCCTTGGGCAGGTTCGCGTCAGGCGTTGGCCGCCAGCAGTGCGAGCACTTCGGCGCTGGTGCGAAGCAGCACGCCACGTGCGGCCATGTCGTCCAGGAAGGCCTGGTGCTGCGCCTCGAAGCCGGTCACGGGGCTCATGCAGTCGGTGACCAGCACCAGCTTGGCGGGCCTGCCCGAGGGCAGGTTGGCGGCGATGTGCTCCGTCGTGGCTTTCACGCAGTGGCTGCTGGCTTCGCCCGCGATGACGATCAGGTCGGCGCGGTCGAGCGACGCGACCAGCCGCATGTTGAGCGCGGTGCCGGGATCGTCGACATCCGGCACCTCGGCCTGGACGGCGCTGTAGTGCTCGGTCCAGGGATTGCTGCCCTTGGCGATCTTTTCCACCAGGCCGGCCTGTGCGTCTTCCCATGCGTTGTAGGCAGCCTTGACGGCGGCATGCACGTTGTGGCCCCAGCTGCCGATCTCGCAGTGCACCGGCCACACCATCAGCGTGTAGCGGCCCCTGCGCTCGAGCTCGTCGAGATAGGCCAGCGCGCGCGGCAGGGCCGCGGCGTCGCGGGGCCGGTAGTCGCCGGCGCGAACCTGCGCCGCCGTGATCGGGGTGAAGGGCGCGACGGCGCCGCCGCCGCGCGCTTGCCAGAACGTGGGGTGCGCGATGTCGAACCTGTGGTGCGAATCCAGCGTGACGGTGATGCCCGCGATGCCACCCGCCCCTTCGCGGATGAGGCCGGCCAGCCTCAGCATGTCGGCATGGGCCCCCACCACGGGCAGGGCCGGCCGCAGCGGCGCGCCCGTGGCGGGGTCGGTCCCGAGCCAGCCGGCCGGCAGGTCGCAGAAATCGTTCTGCGGATCGATCACGAGGAGATGGATGTTCTGCTTCATGGCGTCCTCTTTTTAGTTGTACTGTACAACTCTCATTGGTTGCACTGTACAACCATGAGGAGAAAAGTCAAGCGTCCGGCTGCTCCGTGTCGCGCGGGCTGAAGGTGCGGGGAAACAGGGCGGCCTGCGACCGGTCACGCAGCCGGTAGCCCATGGCCGGCCGGCCGGTGGTGCCCTCCACTGTGCCGGCTTCCTCCATGAAGCCGCCATCGAGCATCCGCTTGCGGAAGGCGCTCTTGTCGACCGCGCGGCCCAGCACGACCTCGTAGGTGTGCTGCAGCTGCGGCAGCGTGAAGGGCTCGTTGAGCAGGAAGGCCGGCAGCGAGGTGTATTCCACCTTGCTGCGCAGCCGCGCCACGGCACTGGCCAGGATCCCCGCATGATCGAACGCCAGCCGCTTGCGGCTCGCTGCCGCGGCGTCCATCCATTCGGCCTGCGCGGCATCCGCACCCTTGCCGGGCACGAGCGCCTGGGCCGGCATCAGCGCGAAGAACGCATGCGTGGCCGACCAGCCCCGCGGATCGCGGTGCGCGTCGCCCCAGCTGCCCAGCTGCTCGAGATACGGTGCGGCAACACCAGTCTTCTCCCGCAGCTTGCGCAGCGCGCAGTCGAGCAGGCTGGCATCCTTTCCGATGTCGATGAAGCCTCCAGGAAGCGCCCAGCGCCCCGGATAAGGATCGTCGGCGGCGTCCGGGCGGCGTACCAGTACGACCTTCAGCGCATCCTCCAGCACGGTGAAGATGACCACGTCGACGGTGACCAGCGGCCTGGGGAAATCCAGGCCGGCCTGCTTTTTGGGAGATGGCTTCAAGACACGGGCTCCTCTTGCTTTGTTGTACAGAACAACTCTGAAGGGAGAATATAGCGGCCGACAGGCGCCGAGGCTCGCCGTCACCGGCCGGTCCACCTTCGTTTAAGCTCCACCGCCCAAGCTCTTTCGAGGTTCCCATGCTCCAAATGCGCCCCGGGTGCGAGTGCTGCGATCGAGACCTGCCGCCGGACTCGGCCGATGCCCGCATCTGCTCCTTCGAATGCACGTTCTGCAGCGACTGCGCCGACCGGCGCCTCGCCGGGAGCTGTCCCAATTGCGGCGGAGAATTGCTGCCGCGCCCCTCGCGGCCGGCCGCCAAGCTCGGGAAGTACCCCGGTTCGGCGACGCGGGTGTTCAAACCCGAAGGCTGCAAGGCAGCGTCCTGAGCCCTGCGTCGCCCCAGGCGATCGCGCTGCACGGAGACTCGCATGAGAAAACTGCGAATCATGGAACACATCTCGCTGGACGGCGTGATCCAGCACTCCCGCGACGGGGACGATTTCCCCTACAGCGACTGGACCGCGGCCTACCGCACCCCCGCTGGCAGGGACGCGATCTTCGCCGCGTATGGCGAGAGCTTCGACCTGCTGCTTGGCCGCCGCACCTACGACATCTGGTCGGCCTTCTGGCCCAAGGCCCCGCGCAGCCCGATGGCGGATGCCCTCAATGCGGCCACGAAATACGTCGCCACTCACCGTCCGGAAAGCCTTGAATGGGGGCCGTTCGAGGAGCTCGGAACGGACATCGTCGAAGGCGTTCGCCGCATCAAGTCGCATGGCGGGCCAGACCTCATCCTCTCGGGCAGCTCGACGCTGACTTCGGCGCTCCTCGAACACGCGCTCGTGGATGAGGTTCTGCTGATCGTCTATCCGGTCCTGCTGGGCACGGGGAAGCGCTTCTTTGCGGAGGGAACGCCGCCGCGGTCCTTCGAACTCGCCGGCACGAAGGCGATGCCGTCCGGCGTCATCCTCAGCACCTACAAGCTCGCCGGACCTTTGAGGACCGGATAGTTCGCGGTGAGGCACGTCGTCCGGACCGGCTTGCCTGGCGTTCGGCGCGCCGTTATAAAGAAAGGCAAGGCCGGCATTCGGATCGCCCGGCCTGTCACGCGACGCAACAGGCGCCGTACGGGAGGCTCCCGATGAGCAACACATACGATCTCGCCGGCAAGTTCGCCATTGTGACGGGCGGGGCCAAGAGCATTGGAAGAGCCATTGCAGAACTCTTTCTCGCCAACGGGTGCGGCGTCTGCATCTGGGACGCGGATCGCGCAGAGGTACCCAGCGCGCGATCCGCTCTTGTCGACATCACGCGGTCCGACGACATCCGGCGTGGCCTGGCCGAGCTCGGGGACGCGCAGCGCATCGACATCCTCGTCAACTGCGCGGGCTATCTCGGCCGCGCAACGAGCTTCAAGGACCACGACCCCGGCGACTGGCAGCGCATCGTCGACGTGAACCTCGCTGGCACGATGCGGGTCACGCAGGCCGTGCTTCCCCGCATGCTGCAGCAGCGCTCGGGACGCATCGTCAACCTCGGCTCGCTGGCTGGCAGGGAAGGACTACCGGGCATCACCGCCTACTCGGCGGCCAGTGCCGGCATCATCGCCCTCACCAAGGCCTTGGGCCGAGAGATCGCCAGCGAGAACGTCTTTGTCAATTGCGTGGCACCCGGCCCCATCGATACCGACATGATCCGCGACCTCGGCCCGGACGTCGTCGATCGCATGATCCAGGACAGCCCGCTGCGCCGTCTGGGCCAGCGCGACGAGGTGGCCCACCTGGTCGCGTGGCTGTGCACCGAGGCCAGCCGCTTCAACACCGGTGCCGTCTTCGACATGTCCGGCGGCCGCGCGCGCTCCTGATTGCGGGATGGGGGCTTGCCTGAACGGCGCGAGCGCTTCACAAGCACCGCAGCGCTGGCGTGGACAAGACCGGCAGCCCCAGCGCATACTGAAGACGGCTCCCTCGCACGAAAGGAGTTCTGCCGTGTTCACAACTGAAGTTCATTTGCCCGAGCTCGCCTTGTTGGCCGGGACCCGCGGCGCCTTGGGAGCGGGAGTGGGCCTGCTGCTTTCCGACAAGCTCAGCCCGGAGCAACGCAAGTACATCGGATGGACGCTGGTGGCCGTCGGCGTGTTGACCACGATCCCGCTCGCGGCCCTGCTGTTCGGTCGGCGCCGCAGAAGCGGCGCGCGGCATGCAGGCACGCCGGAAAGTCCGGAACCGCCCGAATCCGCGCGTTGAGGGGAATGCTCACGGCGCCGATGCGGCGCCGAGTGCCTGGTCCAGTTCCGGATTCGCCGGCCCGATCCCCCTCGCTACACCACCGTCCAGCCGCGGCCGCCGGCCGGATCGAGCTCGCGATGGCATTGCGTGAGTCCATCGTCCAGGTCGAGCGTGACCCCGATGCGCCAATGGCCGGCTTCGCCGCGCTCCACCCGTACCACGGCAAAGCCGTTGCCGGTGCCCACGGCCGCGGTGACCATGGTGGCACCGAAGGCACCGGGCACGGGGCCGAGCTCGACCCGGCCGTCGAGCCAGAACGCATCGGGCCGCGCATTGACGAAGGTCCAGGGCGCATACAACCCCGAGGACACGACCGAG